>Ga0315293_10002012_pt1 | contig 19629 bp, 30 predicted proteins | sample YL17G13_20_MG_FD_203071 | JGI IMG/M metagenome (GOLD analysis project Ga0315293, IMG submission 203071) | Sediment microbial communities from Yellowstone Lake, YNP, Wyoming, USA - YL17G13_20 | ecosystem: Environmental > Aquatic > Freshwater > Lake > Sediment | place: USA: Wyoming | collected... | reverse complement strand
ATAAGCGTACACCCTGATTTTTGGAGGATTTTAGGGCCGGACGTAGAGTATGACCGAAAGACACTAGAGTATGACCGAAAGGACGTACAGTAGTGGGGAAATAAATCTAAAAAAGGCTTGACAATTAAATTATTTTTATATCAAAAGCTGACTTTCCACGGCTTGCCCGATAAACCCATATCTCTCGGGAGTAGATAGCATCACCGTTGCTCTGCTCAATTTTCCTGATCTCTGAGGCCGACATTTTATCCAGGCACACCTTTATTTTCCTGATATCTTTTTTATACCGATCCGCTGTCAAGTCATATATGGGATGTCGGGATATTGAGACAGTATAACCGCTCCGTTCAAGGAGCAAGGCCGCGGCCTGGATAGCCCGGCGAAGGCGGCGCTTTACGGCTTCATCGGACATTTTAATTTTTTATCGCTTCTCCGACTGCTGTAAAAAATTCGGCCAAGGCAAGGCATAGGCTTCCCCGCTCAAAGCCAAGCGATCCTTTTGGATAATTTTTTATTAGATATTCCCCGGCATTGATATACTGTGTGGCCTTCTCCCCACAACCTTCGGTGATAATTTTTCTTATCGTCTTCATATGATTATTCATGGCTTCATCGGACATCATCTCTCCTTTTTCCTCAGCGCGGCCCGCGTCCGATCCTGGAGGGGCTTGAGGATATGGTCAAATTCGCCCGCCTTCAGTGCCTTACTAAAACAACGCATACAGATTCCGCCATTCATCGCTCCCGGCTTATTGCACCTGGGACACCGCTCATTCAAGTCAATCCTTATGACGAGTTTTTTATCGCTCATTTCGCCAATCCTCTCAGCTCCGGCGATATCGCCCGGTCCAAATAAGAGCCATCGCCTTTCGCCCGATCCCACCATGCTTTTCTTTGGTGTCTATCTACTGCGCCTTTATGCCAGGTAGAAGAATGCCTGTCCACGGCCATATAGATAATCCGGCAAAGCTCAATGACCTGATCTTCGGTCATCGCCCAAAGGCGGGTCCCGTTGCGGTCGAAGTGGCCGGCAGTTTCCCGGAGATAATTCCCGGCCTGTCGCTTCAGCCAATCCCCAAGCCAGGACGGGCTTCCCTTCCGAGGACGTCCTCGCCCCTTTGATGCAGGCTGCGCTCCTGGATGCATGGCTCGGTATCTCTCTCTCCCATAGCATCGACGGCAAAGCCCGAGGATTAGGCGGCCCCGTGCTCTGCAACTGGCGCATGGCCCGATCTTCGTTTTCCGGTTTCGGTGTTTTCCGGGAAGGTTGGAGGGGCGAGCGGTTTTTCTTATCCTCGACATGCTCACCCCTCCATTCCCCGGCCAGGCTCAGGTCTTTAGGCCTTGATGACCTTGTAGAGTCCTGACGCTTCGCCGAATACGATCAGGCCGTAAAGGACGAAGGCCAGCCACGTAAAGGCGTGGGCCTGGGATAAGACCAGGGCGGTTGCCCCGAAAGAGACCACTAGGGTCAATACCAGGGCCAGGCCGCCGGACAGCTTGAGCCACGTCTTGATTGTCTGGACGATACCGATGACGCCGATACCGCCGATCATCAAGATGGCCATGACCATTGCGGGGTCAATATGCATGATGTTTTACCTCCTCGAATTTAGTGGCCGCCGTGCCGGAGTCGAACCGGCCTGATTCAGTTGCCAGACGACCCATTCAAGTCTTGCCTTGTTCGTCAATGGTTACCTCTGGGATAGATAAGGCACCTTCGTAAAAAGCTCGAAGGCCATTGTTTAATGGTCCACATATTTAAGCCTCTCGCCCACGATACTCTGACACTGTGTAAGACCCCCATGTCATTTCTCGCCAAATCTTTCCCCGACGGCGGCCTTGTTTTTCATTTATCTTTTCTTTTTTGGGGTATCATTAGCTTGGGAAAATGCAATATCAGTTTTTTTGTCTCGGGTTTTTGGGATTCCTTTTCTGCGTCTTCCATCATGTCTCCGATGCTTCCATATTTTCGCCTTTCTTTGGAGCCATCGTATCTTTCTATGTCCATGATTATTTCTCCCCCTCCGCCACCTGAATACAGACGGCGGCCTTTTTATTCATGGTCTCATCTCTAGCAGCGGCTGATAATTTATTTGGGCAATCCGCTTTTCTGCCATTCGGCAATATTCTGGATTCAGTTCTATCCCGATAAAGTCCCGGCCGAGCTGCTTGGCTACCAGGCCCGTCGTTCCCGCACCGAGAAATGGATCGAGGACGATACCGCCCGGAGGACAGCCGACCAGGATCATCGGCTCTACCAGGTCAGGCGGGAATGTGGCAAAGTGGGCCTCCTTGAATGGTTTGGTAGAAATGGTCCAGACAGAGCGGCGATTTCGGGTTGGGCCAAAATGGCCATCATGGAGGCCGCTCTTTTCCCTAGCTTTTTTTGTATTTTCAAACATCCGACGCCCAGCGGACTGCGGATCGGTCTTTGCAAATTTTGCGCGCGAACGATTGTATCGTTCTTTGGTGGATTTCGAATTATGCTTACAAACATCATGGGGGCCCGGACCTGTATCCCATCCAGTCGGCGGAATTTCATCTGGCCATTCTTTAGCGGGTTCTTTTATAGCCTTTGCGTTGTAGTAATAATGGGCTGATTTCGCCAGCATAAAAATATATTCATGGGCCCTTGTGCATCTATCCTTCGCCGATTCCGGCATAGGATTCGGCTTCGCCCAGATGATATCCTGCCTCAGCCACCAACCGTCGGCTTGCAGGGCGAAGGCGACCCGCCAGGGGATGCCGACAAGGTCTTTGGGCTTGAGGCCGGTGATACCTTTCCTATTCGGCCCAAGGGACCCGCCGCGCCGAGTTGAATGTGACCCGATATTTGTTGCCTGTTTACCTGTCGGTTTTAATTCCCCCGAATTACCCTTATTTCCTTGGTTGTATGAGTCCCCCAAAACCAACCATAATGTCCCATCCTTCCTCAGCACCCGCTTAACCTCGCGGAATATCTCCATCAACTTGGCGGTGTACTCCTCCGGCGTGCGCTCAAGGCCGAGCTGGCCTGGCACGCCATAATCGCGGAGGCCCCAATATGGCGGGGACGTGATGCAACAGTGGATGGATTCGCCGGGGAGCTTCTTGAGTTCGGTCACGGCGTCGCCGCAGATTATCATTCCGGCTCGCTCTCAAATCCCTGCTTGGGAATATACTTCTGGGTATCCCATTTCCCCAGGTCCAGGCCGGCAAGGAAGGCCAGCCCGAAAACCATAAAGAAAAGAAGCTTTTTCATTTCAGTTCTCTCTGCTTCGCCTGCAATCGCTTTTTTCTTGATGGAGAGGCCTCGTGATTTTTGCGCTCTTTCTGGATTAGATCGGTTACGCGATCCACTACATCCGGATCCGCCTTAACGTTCCCGTCCCCGGTCGGGCGCGCATAAAAGCCTTCCAAGAGACCGGCCAGTAAACCTACAAGAATTGGTTTTCTCATTTCAATTGCTTGTATATCCGTGCAAATAAATCCTCGCGCATGGAATCATGCTTGATGAGATCGCCCCAAAACTGTTGACGCCTCTGTCGCGACCATCCCTGGCGGATCATCATGAGGTTTATCCTCCGGAGCAGCCGCGCCATTGTTCGAGCATTCCTGCGGAACTTCCATCCGCGGATCCGGGCGAGCAAGCTCACGTTATCCCCCGCTCCCTCATTGTCTCTCTTTGAAAAATAATCTTCTGACTATAGGCTAACCCGGGCACGCCCGGCCCGTAGAGGTAGGCCATGAGGGTGACGTGCCAGGAATCAATCCCCTGGCCGAGGTGGAGCGTCCGTAATCGGACGAGTTCATGGATTCCGCATAGGACATTCACGGTAGGGACAAATAGCAACTCTTTGATGTCGTCCCCATAGGCTACGTTAAATCCCATCTTGGTCAGAATCGGGATGGCCGTTGTCGGAAGTAACTGCATTAAGCCATAGCAGTCAGCCTTACTTATGCTTCGATGACCCCCTGCGCTTTCTATGCGAATCACGGAGGCAATAAGTCCAGCAGTCAGTTCTATGTTTCGGTGTTGATGACTCTCATCAATAATGATTTGGTCTATTGCTAATGTTGCGCGTAAAGGTACATCCCATAACGGCATAGACCGGAGTTCGTGACCGATTTGGATAAGGTCATTTAGGCGGTTCGTGAGCCGAAAGGTTTCGTCCCGTAGCTCTTGGATGGCCTTTTGATTTTGCTGGAGCTGGTAATCCAGACCCCGAATCTGCCCATGCATCCAGGCCAGGGCCAGGATGAGGAAAAATATAAGCAGGCCCAGGCTACCGAATCCCCAAATGAGTTTCTTGTTCATTCCATCCTCCCCATTATTTTCTCGGCCTCAGCCAAGCCCCGCTGATGGCCGATCTTTTCTCCGACGATTGCCCCGGCAAATAGCGCCAGGATTATCAGAACCAGAAGCAGGCCTAGGAAGATCAAGGAGTCGGTTTTGCGCATTTTTTCTCCGGCAATGGATTTAAAATCCCGAATTCTTTTATGGCGGCCTCAATGCCGCGCCTGATTTGATCGTCCGATAATTCGGTTAATCTATAGCGGGCTAGTTGGATGACTTCTTTTTTTGTCCCTCCGGAATCCGCAACCTTCATGCCGCTTTGTAATTCTGTAACAGACCAGCATTTCGTTATCGGATTGCGCACTACAAATAATTTAAATCCTTTTCTCAGATTTATTTTCTCGCCTTCGGCCTTAATCCGTTTCGTGCCGCCAACAAATTGACAGTTTATAAATAGTTTTCTTTTCATCTCAAGGCTCCCATCTCAATTCGCTTCCAACGCCAGTAAAAAGATTTCGTAAAATTAAATATTTGGCCCCATCGGGAGGATAAATGTTAATCACTAAATTGCCATGATCTAGACAATAGTTAGCATGAAACCAAGTTCCCTGAGAATGAAGGGTGTCTCCTAGATCAATAGCTGGCGTTTTACATTCGATTTTTCGCCATGCCGTGTAACCTTCTTTTTCAAGATGAGGAATGGCCAAAAGCATTTCTTTAATAAAATACCGCCCCCTTTCGACCGCTCCTTTGGGGCCACGTATAAATTCAATTTTAAATAATGGGCGGCCCCATGTATTAGTTATGGCCGGAACTGGAATTTTTACGTCCCGGCGATAGTTATTATCTTGAATATATTTTCTTTCCAATTTTTTTATGATTATATTTTTCATTTTCAGAACTCCCATCCGCTTGCGCTGTACCATTTCCGTCTAATTATTTTCCCAAGCTCAATCGGCTCGGCTTCTTCGGTTATCGGTATCTCTTTCACATTCCAGGTTGTCCCGGTTTTCGTCCAGAGCTGGAGATGTTCGCCGGGGAGAAGGAACTGAAAGTACTTTTTGAATTCATCCACTCGTTTCTTCACGCCCGATGAGCCTGAGGCTTGAATCCAGAGGATAGCACCCAAAAGGTCTTTAAATTTAAAATCTATCCCAAGGCCCGTGGAAACTTTCTGGCTAAAAATATCCTTGCGGGCCACTAAATCCGCCCCAAACACATCCAGAGAAAGCCGGGAAAATATCATCCGGCCATCCTTCATCATTGGTTTTCCGCCTGGGCCGAAGATGGGCCTGGATATCACGGGAAAGTTTCGGACTATCCAGCCATGAGATTCAAGCCAGGTTTTTATCCAAACCTGATTCGCGTTTCCTGTTTGGCGTTTCGTCATGACTGCCCAAATAACTCCATCTGCTTATCCAGGTCGGATGACCAAGATAAATTTGGGTAATATGTCAAAATTATTTTCACCCGCGCCCAGGCCCGGTCTCTGTCCATGCCTTTGCGGAGCAGATATTCATAAAATTCTTTGACTTCAAAGGGACGAACGGGGATGAATAGGCCCTCCGCACAGCTACATATCGGTTGCCGGACATATATCTCTCGGAAAGTCCGGTCATCCAGTTTCGGCGCGAAGGGCTGAAGGTGGGCCAGGGCGCGCTCTCTTGGTACGGCATTCTCCTGACCGCGATGACCGTTCATAAATTGCATGAACCTGAGGGAGATATAAAAATTATTCATCCTATTCCCCCGGCGAATCCCATTCCTGCGGATATCCAAGGTCTCTCGGTTGTATATCCCGGACCCGCTTTCTCATCCGCTCCTCATTGGCAAACTTTATTTTCTGGCCCCGCCAACAAGAGCAAGGCGCTGCCTGGATCGTACTTCTTTCGTTCGCCAGAGCTACGATTGCCCATCCCATGTTTGAACACTTTAGACAATCCACCTGGAGGTCATCGGCCGTTGCCCGGCTTGTCTCTCGGTAGGCCAGTTTGAGAGCTCTTAGGATTTCGGACACTAAGGGGCAGCGCTTATAGGGGTGATTCTCAAGCAGTAGATCAACCGCCCGGCGCATACATTGGCCGGGCCATCCGCCAAGGCGCTCAAAATAGATGGCCTTCTGCTTATCATCCAGCGGGGAAAAAGCTTCTTCGAGCCTTAAAAGCTGTTCGCCGAAATCAAATTGATTCATGCCGTTCCTTTTTTAGCCGCTTCTTTTTCCATCTCCCGTTGCGCCCATTCTCTTGTCTTTTCGGTTGGAGATTTCTGCTGGGTTACCGGCCGCTCATTCAGATAAGCCTCAAAGTTCGCTGGACGGAATAGGGTCGATGGCCGAAGAAAGTCAGCCATCTTGGGATCATTGGCCCACTTCTGAACCTTGATATCTATGACTTTCTTGAAATCTTCTACGGTCCGGCCCTCAGACAGCCGGGCCTTTATGAAAGCAATTGTTTCTTTGGATTCAGCCCGGAATGCCTTTCCTGTTTTTTCATTAAGATAAAGAATTATTTCTTTAATAGAAGATAAGATAATATTAGAAGAGATTATATTAGAGGAGAGTATATTAGAGGGCTTCCGTTTTGACGGAATACGCTTCCTTTTATTCGGAATAGGCTTCCGTTTATTTAATTCTCTCTCCCATCTATCTGATAATAAATAGCTTTCATGGCTTAGTACAAAGAGAGTTCCGTCGGCCATTCTCTTTAGTTTTTTAACTCCAGGAGAAAGGCATTTTTCGATGACTCTTTGCACCAATTGGAGTGTTTTTTCAAAAGTATCAAACCGGCTCATGAGCATCCCGGCGAGCTGCTCAAGGGGATATGGGATACCTTCATTGGCCCGGATATAACCCTGGTCTTTTTTTGAGAGTGCCATCAGGTCCGTCCAGATGGCCCGTTCCTCATGAGTCAATTCATGGCGGGTTGATCCAAGAAGCCACTTGTCGATGTAAAGGGGGAACCAAGTCGGGACCTGTTTATGTCTCACTTATGATTGCCTTTCATAGAGATGGGCCGGGAGAGGGAGGGGGTTTGTTGGGCCCCCTCCGCGTTGATAAGACGCTCGGACATCCCGGCCCCGATAGAAAAAGGAGGGTTGTGAAGGGCGACGGCGAAGTGCAGAAAAAAGCCGCCGCCTAATAATCATCCCAAGTGCCTTTCCGGCCCGCCCCGGTTGACGGGCAGGGCCTGGACGAGATGCTTGACCGGCCGCTCATCCCCGCACGCCAGGCAGAGGGCCGATTCTCCAGATGCCCGGAGATAATGGGGGGTGTCGGCCTTACATTTCGGACAATAAAAGCGACAATTAGGCTTGCGGGGTGTCGGTTGGTTTGGCATTTACTTCACCTCGATCCTTCCGTCCTCTACTCGGACGACGGCGTCCGCCATGTCGATGAGCGCCGGTTGGTGGGCAACGTATAGCAGCTGGTGGACGTGACCGACACGGAGGAATGCTCTCAACATCGCTAGATATCTCTCGCCATTCTCCGGATCCAGGGCGCCGACGGTTTCATCCCTGATTACCGTCCCGAGGGATACGCCGGCCGCCTGCGCGTGGAATAGCCCCACGGCCATCCCGAGCGCCTCCCCGACAATGACCTTCTCGCCGCCGGAGAGATCTTCGCCGTTGCCTTCCCTGCCCTTTTCGGTGTCCACCACGACGACGTCGAAGGTTTCTTTTACGCCCTTGCCGTCGGCCTTCGCGGCCTGGGTTTCAAACCGGATTTGAAAACGGGATCCGTAGGCGTCGGCCAGGAGTTCGTTCGCAAGCCCGGAAACTCGGGGCCCAGCGGCGTCGAGCTCGAGCGCCTGGACGCCCTCGCGGCCAAGCCCGCGGGCCAGGAATCGCCAGCCGGCGAGATCGCGCTCGAGAGGGGCGATCTTGGCGCTCAGCTCATCAGCCTTGGCCTTGGCGGCCTTTGCGGATTCGACCTGGGCCTCGAGTCTGGCCAGCGCCCGCTGCGCCTCCTGTTCGGCTTGCGTCGCGGCCTGGAGGTCCTGTTCGGCTTTCCGCGCCGCTTCCTCAGCCTCGAGGATCAGGTTGTTATCGATTTTCGTGCACTCCGCGGCAGCACACTCCGCCGCGGCCTTGGCCTCGGAGGCCTGGTCCTGGACAGCGAGGAGCCGAACCTTGAGCACGCCCGCTTCGGCTTCGGCTCGATCGAGCTGGGGGGTTCGGTCCTTGGATCTCATATCCGTCAGGCGTTCATTGGCCATCCGATATTCGACCCTGATTTCTTCCGCGCGCGCTCGGGCCCGGATCGAGATCTCGGCGGCGGCCTTTGCTCTCACCGCAATTTCTTCATGTGCCTTGACGGCCAGATCCCATTTCTCCTGGAGCCCAGGCATTGCGGCCTCGAGAGCGGTGATCTTTTTCCGCGCCTCATCGCGGATCCGGAAATGTCCCGATAGAGCCGAGCATCCGGCTCGGATATTGTCGGCCAAGGATCCTGCGCAAGGGACGGCGGCGGTTGATTTCTCAGCCAGTTTCTCCTGACTTATCGACTCCTCGAGTCTCTCGTCGGCAGCGGCCAATGTCGTGCCAATTTCACGGGCCGAGCGCTCAGCCGTGGCCGCTTCTCGCTCGAGCCTAGCCGCCTCGTCGGTCGCCTTGCGTTCCTCAGCCGCGATGGCTTCACCGCGGACCCGCATCTCATCCATCTTGCCGGCGAGCGTGGTGATCACCACGGCGTGCTGACGGATGGCCTGGGCGTCCTTAAGAATTGCGTCCAGGGCGCCCAGGTCGCGCCGTACGCCCTCAGCCTCGAGGGCCAAACGATCAGCCCTGCTTTGAATCTCTCTGGCGGTCTTCTCTGCCCGCTGCGCCTCGGCCTGGGCGGCCGCCAAGCGATCGCGCTCAGCTGTCATGGCGCGAAGACAATCCTTTGCCTTCTTCAAAGAGCCGGACGACAGGGAGGCTTCCACGCCGGAGACAACAAGGGCCCTCTCGAGCTCTGCGATATTCACCGCGCCGTCACCCAAGGCCTCGAGGGCCGTCCGGATTGAAGAGATTTCTGTTTCGACCTGTCGGGCCCGCTCCCGGGCAGCCGTGGCCATCTCCTCGAGCCGCTCGAGCCCGAGCAGCCGGCCAAACAGGGCGCGGCGATCGCTGCGGCTCATCTTGAGAACTGACCCGACCCCGGTCTGTGATGCGAAGAACGACGCCAGGTAAACATCGAACGCGGGGAAATGCTCGGCGATGTACTTGTCAAAATCGCGGACCTTCGGGCCGGCCAGTGGCTCTCCGGAGCCATCAAGTATGATCGCTTCCTGTTTTCCGGTATGAGCATCAACGTCAAGGCGGATTACAAACGGGCTGCCATTCTCACCGATGATCTCGATCTTGGCATCCCGGACCGTGGCCATCGCCGCGATGTTTCCCCGGCTCGGTGTCTGCCTATAAACCGCACCCGGGACAGCCTCGAGGAGCGTTGTCTTGCCGCTGCCGTTCGGGCCGGCGATGGCGATGATCCCTGGGCCCAGACCCGCGAGATCCAGAACCGCCTCCTGCTTGTATGTGGTAAATCCGCAAAGAGTGATCTTGTCGATTCTCATGATGCCACCTTAGTGGAAAAAGGATTGCTCGTGTCGATGGCGATGGGCGGTTGAGAGGTTCCGCTCCAAACCCAGATCCAGATTTTGCGAGATCGGAAAATATTAAAAATCTCTTTCCATGTCGGTTTCCAACAGGAAATACAGCAACCGGCCGGCGTCCGAAAAATCGGGAGTGGACCGCATTCGGAATCATTCATATTCTTCGGCTTTTGCAATACTACATTTACTTCTGGAAAATTAATCGGCTTCATGACGACACCCCCGCCTCGAGGATCTGAAGCTTGGCCTCCGCGTCTTCCGGGACTTCGCTCCCGGCGGACTGCGCCCAGGCCTTGAGTTTGTCGATCGTGGTTCTGGCCGCCGCGATCTCGACGCACCGGCTCCGGGTCACAATGACGGGCCTCTCATCGATGGTGACGGAATGGGCACCCTCAGCCTCGATGGCCTTTTTCAATTCCTCCGCCTGGATCCGGGCGGCTTCCCGCTCTTCGCTCGGGAATTCAATCCTGAGTCGAACTTCAGCCTCGTCTAAGCGTCCATGCTCGAGCCCCACGAGTTGGCCATCAATCCACCTCCCCTCGAGCAGGACCATCGGCCTGGCCGGGCCGCTGCGCTCTTCAACGCGCCATTCGGTCCCGGTCCATTCAACGATGCTGTATCCCTTCCGACCCGCAGATTCGCCGAAGGTTGTCCGGAAAAGGGATCCGCAGTAGAACATGGACACGGGCGCAACAAGAGATTGTGCGGCGTGAATATGCCCGAGAACCACGATCCCGGGCTCAGCCTCCATCAAATCCGCAACCGTAAGCGCAATTTCGTTTCCGCTTGCGACTGGCTGTCCGCTATCGCAGCTCGCCCCGAGGATGTTCGCGTGGGCCATGAGAAGATGCGGAATCTTTATCTTGGGCCGGAAGCCGCGGAGCACGTCAATGAGTGCGGCCTGGGCCGCTTCCCGGCGCTCGGCGATGCTCATGTCCGCCGATACGGCCGCGGCAAAATACCCAAGGTCAGGCCACGGAAGGACTGAGATCTGAATATCAAATTTCGGAAGGATCCAAGAATCCGGCCGATGCAGAGAATGAATGCTTCCGCCGGACGTAGCAGTCGCGGCAAGAACATCGAGCTGGTTGCCATCGTCATGATTCCCGCGGAGGATCCACATATCACAACCACAGCCGGAGACAATCTTGCGGATCCACTCTTGGGCAAATCGTTCTTCCTGAGGAGTGGCGCGTTGATGGTAGAAGTCGCCGACAATGATAATCAGATCGGGATGCTGCGTGATTAAATCATCTCGCAACCATATCATCGCGCTCTCGCACTCTTTCAGTCGAGGGCCGGAAAATTTTAAATGCAAATCAGAGATGCAGGCGATTTTCATATTCTTATCCTTCTGAAATTGATTGGCTCTGAGAGAGCACGCTTCGGATCCCAGCCATTTGCAATCCGCGCATAAATGGTCCCCCTGGAAAGATTGAGGACATCACACCATTCGGCCAGGCAACGGCTCTGTCCATTGATTTCGATAATTACATTCCGCCTTGTATGCCTTGCTTGATGTACCTTCGTCTGCCATTGAACGTTTCCGGGCGCATATGGGCCATCATTGTTAATGCGATGCAAAGAGTGATACGTCGATGGTCGACGGCCGACGGCGGCTAGAAATAATTCATAAGAATGACGCCATTCATCGCAGACTCGAATTCCACGGCCGCCATAGATCGGATAGCGTTCACATTTCTGATTCTCGCAGCGCTTGATCATCTCTTTCCAAGCGCGGTATTCCGGGGTAAGTGAACGGCCGTGCGATTCTCCGTGTCTTCGATGACTCTCCGATGTCGCCTCCCGATGAAAACAGCCGCATGATTTTGTGTGTCTCGAACGGAGATGATCAAGGTTGACTTCCGTCTCCGCCCCGCAATCACAACGACAAAGAAAATGCCGCCCCTTGCGGGCGCCTCGATCGACCTCACGAAGTGCAAGAAGGTATCCAAAGCGGGTACCTTCTACGCCGATCAATGGAAGGGTCATCAGAAAGGCACTTCGTCCGACTTCGGCTTGCCGCCGACCTCAAGTTCGCCCTGCCGGGGATCGAATTTTTTGAACGCCAGCCAGGCCCTTATGGCGTCGAGTTCCTTCTGATTTTTTTCCGCCCACTGTGGATCCCATCCGGCTTTCTTGCTTTCCATATAGGCGATTTTTGAACGCAGCGAATCGACCGAAAATTCTGAGGCGGGCTTGCGCGGACATTTTCCGTCCTTGTCTTTGGGGCCGCAGATCAAGAGCGGATCATCCTGCGGGGGGGCGGGCGGGGCGGCTTTCGATTGATCTTCGGTTGAGGCCGGCGCCTTGGCCGGCTCTGTACCACCGTTCGCCGGCTTCTTGAATTCGCTTTCTTCCTCATCCGGCTCTTCCTTGACGGCCAGGCGCGGGACTCTCGCAAGGGGCCCGGCCGGCAGCTTCTCATGGCCTGCGCTTCCATAAAGCGATTCCTGTGAGGACAGCGCCCGCCGCGCGATCATCATGGACACTTCGCGTTCGACTTCCGGATCGTCGCTGCGCCCCGTGAACTGGAGCCGAAGGACCAAGAAGCCCTTGGCAAGATCAGCGGGCGTGTAGGCGGTCCTGACGCCGAGCGAACGGATAGCCCGGTTCTTGGCCTTGGACTCGGCCAGGCTAAGGATGTGCTGACGCTGCTGGAGGATTTGCGGCCAGGGCTCGCGATTTTCTCTTGCGGCAATTCTGGCGATCTCCGCCGCGTCAGCTCCCCAGGTTTCGGGCGGCGCATTGCGCTCGGCCCGAAGGTCGATACGCTTTGAGGCGTGGATCATGCTCTCTGTGCCGTCGAGCTGCAGAAAAGTCCCGGCCGCCTGATACTCAACGACATAGGGGCTAGAGCTGTCATCGACACGTCCGCAAAGGTGCGGATTCCAATGGACACCGGCGGCCGCTGCGATCCTGTCGAGCGCCGTCTTGGCCAGGCCCCGCTCGCTCTTTCCCGTGATCGGATACGTTTCCTTTTCGGGATCGACAAACACGAACGACATCCCCGCAGCATGAAGCAAGGGCATTTCCGCGCTGATTGCTCCACCCGGGACGATGAGGTTGTGTTTCTCTTGGAGTGATGTGATTGCCTGAGCAAGACGCTCGGCGGACTTAAATACTCCACCCGTCGAAAACTTCATCATGCTCTGATCTTTTTCTTCCACTTCTTTCCTCCTTTTTCGATTAAGATTCAAAAAGGGGGAGCTGGGCGGTTTGCCCTTCGCCGCCCAACTCCTTCCCTTGTCCAAGTAAGTCGGGCGCGGGCCCGCTGGTTTCCTCTGGCTGTTGACTTGCGACAATTAACCTAGCCTCGGTCTCGCACTTCCAGCAGACAAAGCCAAGGCCAGGGACTGCGACCTCCATTGAGCCTTCCCCGCAGAGCTTACAACGCAGACTCGGCTTGAACTCTGACCGTTTCATGGCATAGAGCTCCCGGTCCCGTGCCTCAGCCTCACGGACTTCCTTCGACTTCCGGGGGCCGCGGCTCATCTTGCCCCCAGCATTTCGATGATGATATCCAGCTTCCGGAGAACGGCCCGGAAATCCATGCGTCGACGATCATGGAAATGGAATCGGCACTTGGCCGAATCGAAATAATGCTTCTTTCTCTTTTTGGTGAAAATCTGGCTACAGACGGGGCAGGGAACGCTTGCCCCTATCGGTGCTGTCCAGGCGTCTAAGGGGGGCGCAGCGAGCGTTGCACGCTTTTTGGAGCCTATTTGGGGGGCCGTGGCGGACTTCATCGCCCCTCCTCGACCTTCCCCTTCAATTCCACCAGGGCTCGGATCTCTTGGTCTATCCGCTCTCGAATCTTTTTCTTTTCTTCCTCGGTGAGCTTCCTGTCATTAAATGAGCGTTTGATTTCCTCAGCTATCTTTCCGCCAAGGATGAAGACAAGGAGCTGATGTTGCTCAATGGAGAGCCGGGAGTTATTCTTCCCGCTTGGCTTTTCGTAGTAGTCCAGGCCAAGCGGGTCGAGGATGAAACGAAGGAACCGATCATCGCCCGTGGCCCGCACAAGGTCAGGAATGCGATCGGGCGGAAATGCCACTTGGCCGCGAATCCAATTATCGAATGTGCTGTATGGCACGCCGAGATCGGCGGCTAGGCTTTTTCTTGGCGGGGTCTGGACTGAGGACAGAAGCGCGGAAAATCCGGCCGTGTGCTTTCCTTGCCAGCAGCCGGGGTTTGAATTTATATTGTTCATTGGAGGTGATTCCACGTGAGGCACCTAAATCATCTTGAGTCTGACCCGGTGGGCAATCACGAATGCCTCCAGGTCGTCATCCGAGAACCGGACCCGCCCCCCTACCCTGATGTACCGAATCTTCCGCTTAGCCATGAACCCCTGAAGTGTCCGAGGGGAGATCTTGAGCAGGGCCGCGGCCTCAACCTTCGTCTTGAGAGGGGTCATCTGTAAAACCTCTCGATGGGGATGCCCGTGATTTTGGACAACTGGATGACCTTATTGACGCTGAGTCGGCGAGTGCCTTTCAGGATGCGGCATAATTGGGTTCGGGAAATACCGATTTCGGCGGCCAGTACCGCTTGGGTGATTCCCCTCTTCTTTAGAATTTCCCTGATTAGTTTATCCATTCTGGATATAATATAAGTCATAGTTGCCTAAATGTCAATAGATGGGCCGAAAATATATCCACCCTGGACATTATTTATATTCAACTACTTACGGTTGACAATGTGGAAATATTATGAAAAAATAAATTGCATGAATCGCTTCGAGGATATATGGCAAAGGCTCCTCGAAGAAGTAAAAAAATTAGGCTGGGGGGGCAACAAATTAATTGCTCAACGCCTTGGGAGAAAAGAGGCATGGGTGAGCAAGAAACTTAACCAAAAGCGAGGGGTTTCATTGAAAGATTTTATTGATATTTGTGAAGCCCTGAAAATCAATCCAGGGACTCTCTTTGAACCATGTATTAAGGAATATAAAACCGCCGAGGATTTTCTCCGGCATTTAGTACGGGAAGAGGTGAACAGGGCAAATCCGCCAGAAGAGGAAATAAAAAATGGACCCGAAAAATAATGCGGTTAAGAAAAAATCAAAAGAGAAAACTATCGGATGTTTAGTATTTATTTTCGTGATAATTGCAGTTGTTGTTTATTTGTGGACGCAGGGCATTTTTATTACGAAAAAAAGCCCGGCGGTAGAGGCCTATCAGGTTGAAATAAAAAATCTATTTGAAGATTATCCGGCGTGGGGGGATGTTAATAAAATAGCTACAATTACCGATTGGGCTAAAGGAAAGCGATTTCAGGTCGCATCAACTAAAGGATTATTCTTAATTTATTTTTTGGGGGATCGAATAGAAACGGTTTATATTTATCATACAGACGGCAAGGGACGAACCGAAATTTATAGATATCCTTCAAAATAAACCATGCCTCTTAAAGTCATCCTCAACGTCGATCTCGAGACCGGCGAGTCGGATAATTTCCTTTGGTCCGATAAAGAGGAGCCCCCGCCGCTGGTGAGGCCGAAGATGAAAAAGCGGCAAAATACAAATCAGCCCGAAGTCGGATCCGAGCCTCAAAAAGAAAAGCACTAATGTCTCTCCGCCGGCGCGGCCAGCATTACTTCCTTGACCTCCGGGTAGTCGGCAAGCGATATCGCCGGGCGCTCCACACCAGCCTGAAATCCGAAGCCCAGGAAAAGTATGATGAGGAGCGGGCCAAGATCCTGGCCATGCACGGCCAGGGGCAGCCGCGGTTCGAGCACGTCATCGAGGCCTACCTCGATTGGGCCAAGTCCTCTCATCCGGCCTCGGCCGGCCGGGAGGAGCAGCGCCTGGGCAAGATCAAGGCGTGGCTTGTATCCAAGGATATTGTCCATCTCTCCGAATTCACTTCCCTACAGGCAGAGCAGCTCCGCAGCCATCTCCGGGACCAGGGCCTCAGCCGGGCCACGATCAACCGCTATGCCCAGATCCTTCGGGGCCTGTTCTACCGGGCCAAGGACTGGGGATTCTTTCGGGGAGACAATCCCCTCCGGAAGATCCGCTTCTACCGGGAGGATCGGGCGCTGCGGCCCCTCACCGATAAGGAAGTCAAGAAGATCCTGGCAGCCGCCCGGGATCTGGGGCGGAAAGCCCGCTCGCCGGCTCAGCGGCTTTTCTTTGACCTGGCCAGGCTCGCCCTCAATACCGGCATGAGAAAGTCTGAGATCCTCAACCTCCGGTGGGCGGACATCCAGGAAGGGCGGGCCATTGTTCGAGGCAAGGGAGATAAGCTCAGATCCGTTCCCCTCAATTCCACCGCCCGGGGGATTATCCAGGGCCAGCCCCGGAAGACCGAATACATCTTTGATATCCCGAACCGCCATCAGCACGACCTGCTCCGCCGGACGGTGGACGGGATTGAGAAAATGACCGGGATCCCTTTCCACTTTCACCTGCTCCGCCATCGTTTTGCTTCGCAACTTGTGGCCAGGGGCGTGGACCTGGTGACCGTGGCCAGGATCCTGGGGCATTCAAAGCTGACCACGACGCTAATCTATAGCCACTCAAGCGATGAGCAGGCCAAGCGGGCCGTGGAACTATTGGCATGAGGCGCCGGGGCACACCTTGGGCACATGACGCAGAGATTGATGAGCCAAATAATTGATAATACAGATGCTTCCTATTTTCACTCCGAGACTGAAAATCTCTGCGTCGGCGGTTCGATTCCGTCCCTGGCCATTCCCCTTATACTCAGATATTTAGCTGTCACATCAAGTAATTTATATCCCTATGCCATTCGGCAAATACGAGCAAAATCAAGCAACGGAAGGAAAATATTTACCAGGATTTGGGCACGTCCTGGGCACACTTACAGGCAGGGGCAACGCGGGGGACAAAGACGGCCTCCTGATCTGGGCGCATTTTGGGCACATTGACAAAACCCTTTCCCCGGGTTATCGTATCTAAAGATGATAGGAGCTTTGATATGAAAAAATATTTCGTACTTCTTGGGATGATTCTTTTTTTCTTCGGCTGCTATATAAATTCCAGCCAAGACGTAGTTTATTATCCCAACCCGCCGGATGATCTCTATGGGCCAATGAAAAGCCTTCTTCTAGAAATGGGATATAAAATTACAACCGAAGCCCCACATCCTGACGCTGTGCTTGCAGCAATGGGATACAAGGACCCCTATCTAATCGGAGAAAAAGATCAGCTTAAAGTAATGGCCACTTTTAAACGAATCCAGGCTGAGACCCAAGTTGAAATTCATGTTTCTCAAATCGGCGCGAGTGTAGTAGGTGGGGCTGTTTTAGAAGTACTTGATAAAATTCGGGATGAGATAGCGGCAAAATTTAAAGAAAAAATGCGCCGCTAGAACGTCCGCCTTGGATCGACTCCGAAGACCTCAAGGCCGATTCTCCAAAAACACTCCAGGCTTTCATCTGCAAGGGCGGTGATATGTTCATTCCAGGAAATCTCACGGGGCAAAAATTCAACGACCCAAAGTTGGCCTTCATTGAAGTATTGGAGAAATAACTTCATGAGCTTAATCTTCTCTGCTACGCTCGCGCACTTCCCGCCGCTCTTGTCATAGGTCCCGGCCTTCTCCGGGGGGATATAGCACCAGGGGTTCGTGTCCGTCCCGTCATCCGAGTAGCCCAATAGATGAAACTTGGAGAAATTTTGCAGCCATTCATCAAGGGAAATGAATCCGTTGGGGTGATCTTCATCCTTTGGCGGGATGTGGTCAACTAAGCCTATCCCGTGTACGATCCCGGCCAGGAAGGAATTGTCGGGATAGTTTCCGTCCTCATCGCTGATTGCCCCGAGTATCTTTTTCCCGGTCCTGCCCCCGGCCGATATAGTGATGGGTTTAGCTATACCTAAACTCACAAGATAATCCACTCGCGGCCCGGCCCAGGCGAGCGCCCATTCCAAGGTTACATCATCATCGTCCGGCCGGCGGAGTTCGTTGCCAAGGCCAATGATATGGCCCTCGCTTCCACCGATCGCAGCGAGCACCCGGTCCACGGCCGCCTTCCAGTAGGCCAGAGCGGTCGGCGAGGTATCCATCCAGCCCATGACGCCATTGATATTTCGGCGCCAGCAATCCCAGTACTCATCCCATCCGCATTGATCGGCCATGTCGATGTAGAGCCCGATCTCATAGCGGCCGAGCATGACGGCTATGTCATGAAGATTTTCGTCGTAAGCCGGGTTGGGTTTGTCTAAATTCCAGCGGCCGTCCGCCTCCTGAAGATAGGGAAATATACAGCCGCCGGGTCCATCATCATTCCAGCCGGGAAAGAAAATCCTGATATACCGGACTCCGGCTCCGCCTACTCGCTGGCAAAACCAGTCCTTTTCCTCCGGCGTATATCTCTGCCACTTGCTCTGTGCATCCAGCCAGGCCATGACCAACCAGGGGGAAGCTAGGGCATTCCGGGCATGGCGGCGGCAATAGAGGGCCGGGGCTTCGGCCTCAGCGACCTCGACTATATCCGGGCAGCAGGTCACGGTCCGCCGGCCGGTCTCAGTGCAAATCTTTATGCTCTTGTGGACCTGGCAAGGCGTTGTCGGTTGCTGTCCGATTGTGAATGTTCGGACTTCTTTGACCGGGCACCAGGGCGTCGGCAATAGGCCGGATGTCGTGCAGACCTCGATCTGGACGGTCTGAGGATGCGGAGGTGGGCAGGCCGAAAAAATAAAAACCAAAAACAATAAAAGAAATATTGATTTTTTCATTTTAGATAAGCCCCTCAAACTTCACATAAAGATAACGTGTCGAGCCGAGTTTGTTTTGGATTTTCAACGCCCCACTCTCGAAGTAGATGTTTATCTTGTTCGCCGTATTCTTGATCAATGAGAGATGCGAATCCGCGGCCACCAGGAGAATCGTCCCCTTGCCTACGAGATACATCCCCTGATAGCCGGAGTTAACGTCTACGCCCCAAAGCTGGCCGACCGCCGCAGCATTAATGCCGGTGTCCAGGATAGTATTTGGTTGGACATTACCATCATTGATTATGCAATTTGGCCCATTTTCATATAATGGCATTTTATTACCTCGAGGCCATCAAATCGATGTGAAGCCAGGCCCAGTCAATATTGACAATGCGGGCAGTTGTCCCGGCGGATTTAATTAAAGTACAAATGGCCCCGGTATTGCGTCCGGCTCCCGATGGAATATTTGTTACATTTGACCCGACTGAAACGCCATTTATAAAATATTCAACACTTGTTGCATCGGCATTGACAACAATCTTCAATCTTGTCCAGACTCCGGCTACTGCGGCCACGCCCGTATCCGTAGAGGTTAGAACTGAATTTGAAACAGTATTCCGATGCCAATTAGGCGTTGCTCCGCCCCCGCCCACGTCAGTATAATAAAAATAAGCTCCATCAACCGGCGCGCCAGAAAGACCATCACCGAATCCGAATCGGAGGGCGTAGGTTTCTGTCCCATCGGATAAGGTTGTGATATAAATATCGCCCTCAATAGTATAAACACCCCCCCCAAATAAAAAGGCAATCAAAGCGGTGACGCCGCCGGTTTGAATATAAGCATATCCGGTATTTGTTGTTCCTGTTCCCAGCGACATAATTCCCGGACGAAGGCTAGTTCCGTTAGTAAGCGTCGCGGATGCGCCGGTCCCACTGGTTGCACAGCCCCATCCACCAACTAAGCCGGATATATTTCTTTGAATAAAATCCTCAAAATGCCACCAAGTCTTTAATTGTGTCGGGCAAGGCGGGACCCCTAGGATAGGGACCCACTCCATCTTATAAATTG
>Ga0315293_10002006_pt1 | contig 19668 bp, 14 predicted proteins | sample YL17G13_20_MG_FD_203071 | JGI IMG/M metagenome (GOLD analysis project Ga0315293, IMG submission 203071) | Sediment microbial communities from Yellowstone Lake, YNP, Wyoming, USA - YL17G13_20 | ecosystem: Environmental > Aquatic > Freshwater > Lake > Sediment | place: USA: Wyoming | collected... | reverse complement strand
GATTGCCGCTGTCTCGGATATACATCTTGGCAGCATTATCAGGAAAAGGAGTATCAAGAAGCTTTCCGAGATACTTTTAAAACTTAAACCTGATCTGGTCCTTCTTCTTGGTGATATCGTGGATGGTGAAATAGGTCCCGTTTTGCGTGGTGACCTTTTGCAGTATTTCACCTGTCCGAAATGCAGTGACGGACTCTATGCAATTACAGGGAATCATGAATTTATAGGAGGCGCAAAACGGACTATCCCCTATATTGAAGGCAAGGGAATAAGAATTTTAAAGGATGAAGTTGTGACAATAGAAGGCGGAATACAATTGATCGGCAGGCTTGACAGGGACTCAAAAAGATTTTACGGAAAGGAGCGCAAACCGCTTGCTGAACTGATGGATGCTGTTGATCCTTCCAGTCCGGTTATACTGCTTGATCATCAGCCTATTGAACTTGTTGAAGCTGAAAAGAACGGGGTTGATCTTCAGCTGTCGGGCCATACACATAATGGCCAGATGTGGCCTTTAAATCACCTTACTGCAAAAATGTATGAACTGAGCTATGGCTATAAGAAAAGAGGCAGCACGCAATATATTGTATCCTCCGGATTCGGCCTCTGGGGTCCAAGGGTAAGATCGGGCAGCCGGTCTGAAGTGCTGGTTATCAATATTAAGTTTCGAACAGATACTGACAAAGCTGAAATAAAGAATAACTAGAGCAGATCATATATCTTCTCAAGAGTCATTCCTCTCGAACCTTTTATAAGAATCAGACACCCCTTGACAGGTTCTGTCTTAAGATACTCCCGCAGTTTTTCGACATTATGAAACGACTTAATGTCAGTTCCAGCAGAGACCTTTTGAAAAGTGCTTCCAACCAGGAATACCTTTTCGGGTTTCAGAGATTGGATCGCCCCGAGAAGCTTCAGGTGTTCCTCTTCGCTTTTATCCCCAAGTTCCAGCATATCCCCAAGTATCAGTATTCTTCTGCTTGTTTTGAGTTCAAAAAATGAATTTATGGCGGCCATCATGCTTATCGGGTTGGCATTATATGAGTCGCAGACGAGGGTATTGTTCGGAGTTGTTTTTACCTGCGACCTGTTATTGCCCGGCTGATATTTGCCAACGGCTTCGGCAATATCCTCCATTTCGACCCCGAGAAACAAACCTGTTGCTATTGCTGCCTTTATATTTTCAAGGTTATATGCACCAAAAAGACCAGTTTGAATATCATAAGTTTTATGCTGATATTTTACTTTGACAGCCAGATTCATCTCTGAAGGCAAAGCTTCAACAACCAGTTCCACGCCAGTCGGATTTGAGTATGGAACACCCCTGTTCACTATCTTATATATCTTCTCGGTCAGGAATGGATTCTTATCGTCGTAAATAGCAATACCATTAACTTTCCTGAGATGCTCATAAAGCTCCGTTTTAGCTTTCATGACTCCGTCGAATGAGCCAAAACCTTCAAGATGAGCTGTTCCAACGTTAGTTATTATACCATAATCGGGCCTTGCAACATTGCATAATGCCCTTATTTCTCCAAGGTGATTGGCCCCCATCTCCAGTATCATCATCTCGGTATCCTCAGGCGCCGATAAAATGGTAAGCGGTAATCCGATCTCATTATTAAGGTTTCCTTTTGTGTAGTGGACCTTAAGTTTCTTTGACATTATGGCGGCAATGAGTTCTTTTGTGGTTGTCTTCCCGTTGGTGCCGGTTATAGCCAGGACCGGAGCCTTGATCATTTTCCGGTGGCACAGTGCCAGACCAGCCAGTTCGATAAGACAGTCGTCGACCAGGATTGTCTTTTCGGATTCATATACGGGATCATCTATTACAGCATATGAAGCTCCCTTCTCAAGGGCTTCGGCGGCATACTTGTTCCCATTGAAGTTCTGGCCCCAGAGAGCAAAAAACAACTGCCCTTTTTTTACGGTACGGGAATCGGTAGAGACTCCTGTTGACTCTTCTTTGTATATCCTGTAAAGCTGTTCTGTTTTCATAACTTTAAAAAAAAGCCTCATTATGGAAGCATAATGAGGCAATATAATTAAAATTCTTTTATTCCCCTAAAATCCTGACGGGCTTCCTACCCTGATCATAGCACACCTGAACCCGATATCATCGCGGCAGCTTTCCTGATCAAGGAATCTCCTTGTTGAAGGATTGAGCCAGTATGCCCTGTCTTTCCATGATCCGCCCTTATATACCCTGGCATTGTCATTAATAAGGGTAAAGTACTCTTTCTCCTCCTGAACATACATTCTTGAAGAACCTTTTTTATTGTCCTCAACGTTCCAGTCGGCACCACCAATAATTGATGATGGAATATCACCATCCCTGTAATTCCTGTAATCGCCCTTTTGATAATTATACCTGTTTGCTACATCCATATCCTTAACGGTATCGATATAAAGACGCCCGAGCTTGTCTTTGCCTACTGTCTGTCCGTTGGCGTCTCTCCTGAGATCAGTGAAAACGTTGCCCCTGTAAGGATTAAATCCATCAACATCCTGTGAAGTGAGAGGGCGGTAAACATCCTGAACCCATTCATTGACATTTCCTGCCATGCAGTAAAGACCATAATCGTTTGGCCAGTAAGATTTCACGTCGGTGGTTATGCTTCCATTGTCATTCAGACTGCCAGCAACTCCCATCATATCTCCCCTGCCGCGAACAAAGTTGGCCATCATCTCACCACGCGATTTTTTTGCAGCATTCCTTACGTTATGACCGTCCCACGGGTAGATTCTTCTTTCATAAACACGTTCTTCAAATGTATTGCCCCTGAGAGCGTATGCGGCAAATTCCCATTCTGCCTCAGTTGGAAGCCTGTATGCTGGCAGAAGCAATCCGTCTTCAAAATTTGTACGTCTTTCAGTCTGATTGGGATTAAGGCTTTCGCGAAGCTGATTAACAACACCTTCATACTGACCTGCCAGATAAGCTTCTGTATTGAAGTTCTTCTCATTTAGCTGATTTGGATCGGGATTAAGTTCTCCTTCATCGATAAGCAGCTGCTCATTCACCCTGTCAGTTCTCCAAAGGCAGTAATCATTTGCTTTAATCCAGCTGACACCTACAACAGGATAGTTGTTATATGAAGGGTGCCTGAAATAATACTGGACATACGGATCATTGAAACCCATCGGACTTCTCCATACAAGTGTGTCAGGCAAAGCTCTTCTGAAAACTTCGGGATAATCCTTGTAAACCCTTTTTATCCAGAACAGGTATTCACGATAGTCAACGTTTCTTACCTCCGATTCATCCATGTAAAATGACGATACGGTAACAGTTCTGGGTATATTGTTCCAGTCAAACATCACATCCTGTTCCACACGCCCCATTGTAAAACGACCTCCTTCAATAAGCACAAGGCCGGGACCTGTTTTCTGTTCCGCACCTAATGCAACTTCAAATCCTCCATTGTCAGGGTCATTATACTTCCACCCCGTAGTGGATGAAACATTCGAGTCGCCTCTCTTGCCCCCCTTGCACGAAAAGAGAATCAGTGCAGCAATGAATATAACCGACAAGGTTCTGAATCTATACATAACTCCTTAATTTTAATGCATTTATGAATTTATAAATTTACTTTATTCTGAAAAAGTTTTTTGGACACCAAATATAACTACATATAAGGGACATTTATTGTACTGAATTTAATTCTTTTTTCAACATTGTGTAAACTGAAGGTCAGGCCAGTCTGATGGATAAGAGAAAATGGCAATAATGTATTGCCCGATGCCAGATTGAACCTGTAATTGTAAAACAAGCCAAGTTTTTCTCTCCTGAATGAAAATCCTGTCTGAACATCAATGTTCTTATTATTATTAACCAGAAGTACAGAGCTGAAGGACAGGTAATTGCTTTCAAGCACTGCTCCGGCACCTGCACAAATGTATTTTCCCTGCAACTCAACTGAAGCAAGCGGCAGGATTTTCAGATCACTCCCTTTTTTCAGATCAATATCTGCAATTAAATGTATCAGATATTTTCGCTTAAGCCTTTCAACATAAGATCCGTCTCCATCAAGATCAGGCTGGGTAAGATGAGTGATGGCAAATCCACCTGCCAGCTTTTTGTAAATAACCATAAAACCTGTGCCGACATCAAATACTGTATTGTTTTCGTTTGACATTAATTCGGACGATGGAAAAGAAACTCCGCCCATAGGATCGATCTGATCAGGAAAAACAGCATCTCTGAAATTAAAACCGCGATGAAAAAATGCGGCAGAGAGCCCTGCATTTATAAACAGATCCTTACCTGCCTGCAAAAAATAAGAATATGTCAGGCCTCCTCTAAGATCGTTAACTATTCCGCCGATATAATCATTTGAAATGTAGAAACCAGCTCCTCCATGGAGCGCCTGGAAGTACGAATCATATGAAACAAAGACAGAGTGGAAATTATAATGATTCCCCGGATAGAAATTAAGATACGAGAGCCTCATTGTCGCATCCGGGCTGCAGCCTGCAAAAGCAGGATTATTAACTATCATGGTCTGGTAACCGGGACCATAATCTGTCTCCTGACAAAATAAGGCTTCAGAAAAAATGAAAAACAGGATGCATATCAATCCCGGACGGTTTGTCATAGTATTAAATACTTTAATATCAACGTAGCGAGCATGTTTAAAATTTCATTCAAAACCATTTTCATTCTGCAAAATAAAATAAAAACCTGAACTACATTTCTATCTTTGCCATGAATAATGGTGAGACCAGTGAAAATAGTGTGTTTTGCGGTTATGCTTTTCTCCCTGAATATGACCGTCAGCGGAATTGCGGAAAGTTACTCTTCTTCCTCAGTTCTCTCCTCAGGCAAGTGGATTAAAATCGCAATTACGGAGGATAACATCTACAGAATTGACTTTTCCAGACTGAAACAGATTGGACTGGATTATCCGGCAAATCCCAGGATTTACGGTAACAATCAGGGACAGCTCTCTTACCATATTGACGGTTCAGAACCTGATGATCTGAAGGAAATAGCTATTTACACCTATACAGGCAGTGACGGAGTCTTTAATGAAGGTGACTATCTCCTGTTTTATGGTAAAGGGACAAACAGGTGGATTTATGATAATTCCACCGGAGATTTCGACTACCTGAGGCATAATTATTCCGATACTGCATTCTATTTTGTAACTTCGGGACCGGTTCAGGGCAAAAGAATCGGGCCTGCCGATAGATCAGCGTTACAGCCGAATTACTTTTCTGCTGTATCTGATGCCTTGTTTATTCATGAAAAGGAGACTGAAAACCTTCTTCATTCCGGAAGAGAGTGGTATCAGCCGGCAAGTTATTCAAAAGATACCGAAATAAATCCGGGATTCAAGGATATTGTAACTACAGATAAAATAAAATACGCAATAAGAGTTCTCGCAAGAGCTTCTGCTTCAACCCTTTTCAGATTGATTGAAAATGGAACTGTACTCAGCACATTACCCATTAACGGGATCAACCTGGCTTCCACAACGGGAACTTATGCCCAGGCCGCGCTGGCAGAAGGTGAATTCATTCCATCATCGTCACAACCTTCATATAAAGTGTCATTTGCGAATAATGGTGAGATATCAGCAAAAGGATGGATCGATTATGTGAAATTACATGCCAGAAGGCTGAATAGATTTGAAGGTAAAACTGCAATTTATACAGACTCAAAATCAGTGGGAAATGGTAATGTTACTGAATTCACAATTACAAGCCTGGCTGCCGGAACCATGATATGGGATGTGACGGATCCTTTTACCATTAAAACCATTCAATATGCCAGGACGGGTGAAAATGTGACATTTAAGATGGCAACCGACACTCTGAAAACTTTTGTTGCGTTTATCGTCAGCAATGCCAGAACGCCGGTTATAAGATCAACAGCGTTGACCAACCAGGATCTTCACTCTTCCCCCGAAGCAGATATGATAATTGTAACCCATCCCTTATTTATCCCATATGCAGGGAGGCTGGCCGAAATACACAGAAAGAACAGCGGACTGGTATCACTCGTTACCACACCTGAACAGATATACAATGAGTTTTCAGGAGGTGTTCCGGATATTGCAGCCATAAGGAATTTTCTCAGGATGAAGTTTCTGCTTCAGAAGGGCACTGATCATCCGCTCAAATATCTCCTTTTATTCGGAGATGGTTCTTTTGAAAATAAGACTCCGCCTCCGGGCAACACGAATTATGTGCCGACATACCAGACTCAGAATTCAAACATTATTATCTCATCCTTTACTTCCGATGACTTTTACGGCCTACTGGAAGACGGGGAAGGTGAAGAAACCGGTACAGAGGATCTGGGTATCGGAAGGATCCCTGTATCGGATACTACTGATGCGGGAATAGTAGTTTCAAAAATTGAGTATTACCTGAGTTCAACTAACCAGGGAGACTGGAAAAATGTTGTATGCATAGCTGCCGATGATGAGGACGGCAACACTCATATGTCTGATGCTGAAGGCATTGCAGGTCTGGTCGCGGAACACGCTCCCTGGGTGAACGTTGACAAGATCTATTTTGATGCTTATAATCAGATCACAACTTCCACAGGCCAGTTTTACCCTGATGTAACAAAAGCTATAAGTGACAGGATAAATGCCGGAACGCTGATTTTCAATTATATAGGGCATGGGAATGAAACAAGTCTGGCACACGAAAGAGTAATCACTTCCGAAGATATAAATAAGTGGAAGAACATTGCTAAGCTTCCTCTTTTTATAACTGCAACTTGTGAATTCAGCAGGTTTGATGAAATTACAATTAACAGCGTTACAGGCAGTATTACAGGAAAACCATCATCGGGGGAAAAGATTCTCCTTTGCCGGAAAGGCGGGTCAATTGCCCTTATGTCAACAACACGGCTTGTTTATTCAGCTCCGAATTATGCTCTCAACAGAAATATTTTTGAGGCTGCCTTTGACCGTGATCAGGAAGGGAAGGCTCAGAGGCTGGGCGATATTATAAGGATTGCCAAAAACATGTCGGGGAATAATACAAATAAGAGGAATTTTCTTTTGCTCGGCGACCCTGCCGTAAGGCTTGCATATCCATGGCATGGATATGTTGTAACAGACTCAATAAACAATACGCCGGCAGGAGGTAGTATCGACACTCTCAAAGCGCTGTCAATGATAACGGTGGCCGGTCACATTGAAGATATTTCAGGAAATCAGTCAGCTGATTTCAATGGTGTTGTTGCTCCGCTGGTTTTTGGGAAGCCGTCGGAGATTCAAACCCTTGCTAACGACGGCGGAAAGAAAATGGAATTTGAGGAACAGAATAATATTCTTTTCAGCGGCAAGACAAGGGCAGAAAACGGGAGGTTCAGATATACATTCATTGTTCCCAGGGATATTGATTATTTACCGGGTCGGGGTAAAATAAGCTACTATGCCTTTGATGAAAAAAGGGATATGAATGGAAGTTTTTCCGGTATTGTCACCGGAGGATTCAGCAATAAGAATGATTTTGATAATCAGGGACCTTTAATAAGTCTTTATCTGAATGACACCCTGTTCCGAAGCGGAGGAATAACCGACAGTAATCCAAGGCTGCTGGCTCTGATCGAGGACAAAGGAGGGATCAATACTGCCGGAGCCGGGATAGGACATGATCTTTCATGCTGGCTTGACCATGACCGCACTACTTCTTTTATACTCAATAATTATTATGAAAATGACTTTGGATGCTACAGCAAGGGGAGCATAATTTACATTTTTTCAGGACTTGATCCGGGAAGCCACACCATCACCTTAAAAGCATGGGATAATTTCAACAATTCGAGTGAAAAATCAATTATTTTCTTCGTTGAGAACGGAAAAAAATTCATTCTGAAAAACCTTATTAACTATCCAAATCCTTTTATTGAAGGAACAAAGATCAGCGCCGAGCATAACAGGCCCGATGAATTGTTTGATGTAACCGTGACGATTTATAGTATGAACGGTTTAATAATCAGAATCTTAAGGACCTCTGTCCCTGCGACCGGATACCAGCTTGCGCCTGTTGAATGGGATGGAAATACTTCAGGCGGGCAGAGAGCAGGCAGGGGTGTCTATCCATACAGAGTGACAATCACCACAGAGAACGGTGAAACTTCCACTATTTCAGGGAGAATGATCATTTATTAACAGGTACACAATAAGTCGCCAAAATATTTGTTTTATATTTGCAAAATCTAAAAAAGAGGTATATCAGTATGAAGAAAAAAATTACTCCAGTTATATTATTCTTATTGCTATTTGCCGGTACTGCAACGGTATATTCCCAGGAACTGAATGCTATTCAGACAGTGGTTCCGTTCTTGTCTATAGCCCCCGATTCAAGGGCCGGTGCGATGGGCGACGCCGGTGTAGCAACAACGCCTGACGCCTACAGTCAGCACTGGAATCCTGCAAAATTTGCTTTTATCGACGGGAAAGCGGGTGTGGGAATTTCATATTCACCATGGTTAAGGAATCTTGTTCCTGATATCAATATTGCATATTTAACAGGATACTACAGGATTGACGAAAAACAGGTAGCAAGCGGAAGCCTGTTATACTCTTCACTTGGAGATGTTCCATTCACCGATGATTTCGGTAATCTTGAACGGACTTTCAAACCAAATGAACTGGCTTTTGACCTGGGTTATTCAAGAATTTTTGCTGAAAACTTCTCCGGAGGGATTGCCTTCAGATTCATCTATTCAAATCTCACCGGTGGATCATACTCAGGAGGCGATGCAACAAAACCGGGAATATCATTTGCCGCCGATATTTCAGGTTATTACCGAAAAGATGTTACAATGTTCAGCAAAGATGGTGAGCTGGCTTTCGGACTCAATTTCTCCAATATCGGATCAAAAATGAGTTATTCCGATGGACAGACTTCTGACTTCATACCCATGAACATGCGGCTTGGTACATCAGGAACTATTGAACTCGACAATTTCAACAAGCTCACTCTTGCGATTGATTTTAACAAGCTTCTGGTCCCTACTCCTCCTGTCTATAACAACGACATGGAAATAATAGATGGAAAAGATCCGAATGTTTCGGTACCTATTGCAATATTCCAGTCATTTTATGATGCACCTGACGGCTTTAAGGAAGAAATCCGGGAGATTACCTCTTCAATAGGTGTGGAATATTGGTACAACAACCAGTTTGCAATAAGAGCCGGATATTTCCATGAAAATGAAAGCAAAGGCAACAGAAAATATTTTACCGCCGGAGCAGGATTCAAGCTCAAAGGCTTCACAATCGATTTCTCATACCTGATGCCCACTGTTTCTAATCATCCTCTCGCAAGAACACTCCGTTTCTCGCTTGCATTCGACATTAATGCACTGAAGAAGAGCGGTTTATAACAATGAATATCAGGATAGGACAGGGAATTGATTTTCACCGCCTTGAGCCAGGTCATGACCTTTGGCTGGGAGGTGTTATGATACCTGCTGAACGCGGATGCGTTGCATATTCTGACGGCGATGTCCTTCTTCATGCTGTTTGTGATGCTTTGCTTGGAGCGGCAGGACTAAGGGATATAGGTTATCAATTCCCGGATTCTGATCCTGAATTTAAAAAAATCGCCAGCAGGATCCTGCTTAAAAAGACTTATGCACTGATCAGGGAAAAAGGGTATAGCGTCATCAATATTGACTGTACCGTGTGCCTTGAAAAGCCCAAAATAGCTTCATATACACCAGAAATGAGGGAAGTTATTTCAGAAGTTCTCGGAACAACTCCCGAAAACATTTCCATAAAAGCCACTACCACCGAGAAGCTTGGATTTACAGGCAGAGAAGAAGGTGTCGTTGCTCTGGCTGTTGCTTTAATAAGCAAATAAGGCATCTTCGACAAGTTTATCATCCGCTATATAGGGAACCGTGACTTTTAACCCAGGAGTTCTCTTCATTTCCCTTCCGAGTGTAAACATTGCCCCTTCGTTTCTTGCCCAGCTTCTTCGTGCGATGCCATTGTTCACATCCCAGTGAAGCATCATTCTTAGCTTGTTCTCCGCTTCCTCCGATCCGTCAAGTACCATCCCGAAACCTCCGTTGATCACTTCTCCCCATCCGACTCCTCCACCGTTATGCAGCGAAACCCATGTCGCTCCTCGGAATGCATCGCCAATGACATTCTGAACAGCCATGTCGGCTGTGAATTTTGAACCGTCCTTTATATTGGAGGTCTCCCTGAAAGGGGAATCGGTACCTGAAACATCATGATGATCTCTTCCAATAACAACCGGGGCTGAAATAATTCCATGTCCGACAGCGGAATTAAATGCTTCGGCTATTGCTATTCTTCCTTCAGCATCAGCATACAGAATTCTTGCCTGCGAACCTACCACCAGCCTGTTTTTTCGGGCCTCATTGATCCAGAGAATATTATCAGACATCTGTTGTTTAATCTCCTGCGGAGAATTTATCAATATTTTTTCAAGGGTTTCGGAGGCGATCCTGTCAGTCATTTGAAGATCGGCCGGATCATTTGAGCAGCAAACCCACCTGAAAGGTCCGAAGCCGTAATCAAAGCACATCGGACCCATAATATCCTCGACATAGGAAGGATATCTGAACTCTCCTGATGAATTCAAAATATCTGCCCCTGCTCTGGAAGCTTCGAGAAGAAATGCATTTCCATAATCGAAGAAATAGGTTCCCCTTTCGCAATGCTGATTAATAGCCATTACCTGTCTTCTCAAAGATCCCCTGACAAGCTCCCTGAATCGTTCCGGATCAGAGGAGATGATCCTGTTTGATTCTTCAAAGGAGATCCCTGCAGGATAATAACCACCTGCCCAGGGATTATGAAGGGATGTCTGGTCCGATCCGATATCAACCCTGATGTTATTCCTGGCAAACTGCTCCCACAGGTCAACTATGTTTCCGTTGAATGCAATGGAAACGACCTTGTTTTCCTTTTTAGCTTCGAGCACCCTGCTGATAAGTATTTCCATATCAGAAATAACCTCATCAACCCAACCCTGAGAAAACCTTGTTCTGACGGCTTTTGGATTCACCTCAGCTATCACGGAAATAACTCCGGCAATTCCAGCGGCTTTGGGCTGGGCGCCCGACATGCCTCCAAGACCCGATGAAACGAACAGCTTCAGTTCCTTACGGCCCTTATCACCTTCAAGCTTGCGGCATGCATTGAGTATTGTTATTGTTGTGCCGTGGACAATTCCCTGCGGGCCGATATACATATATGAACCCGCTGTCATCTGTCCGTACTGTGAAACACCCAGTGCATTGAATTTCTCCCAGTGATCCTGCGACGAATAATTGGGTATTACCATTCCGTTCGTCACAACAAGTCTCGGGGCATCCTTATGGGATGGAAAAAGTCCGAGCGGATGGCCTGAACTGACAACCAGAGTTTGTTCATCTGTCATCTCTGAGAGGTACATCATGGTCAGACGGTATTGAGCCCAGTTCTGGAAAACAGCTCCATTCCCCCCGTAAGTTATAAGTTCATGGGGGTGCTGGGCTACCTGTTCATCGAGATTATTCGAGATCATAAGCATTATTGCAGCTGCATGGACTGACCGGTGGGGAAAATCATCAATATGCCGGGCTTTTATCTCATATTCAGGCCTTAACCTGTACATATAGATCCTTCCCGTATCATGAAGCTCTCTGGCAAATTCAGCTGCCAGCGTTCTGTGAAAATGGACCGGGAAATACCGGAGAGCGTTTTTAATTGCAAGTTTTTTTTCTTCAGGGGTAAGAATATCTTTTCTTTTGGGAGCATGATTGATGTTCTGATCAAATGGTTTAGGTTCAGGTAACGTCTCCGGAATACCCTCTGAGATAAGGCTTTGAAATAAGGAAGTAGTCATACTTGTACAGATGGATTATCAATGTAAAATTAGGAATAAAAAAACCACCCTTGAGAGGTGGCCCTTTATCTTTTTATTCTGTTTCATCCTACAGATGGCTTTCACTTATGATCTCATCATCAACAAGGATCCGGCCGCAGTATTCGCATACTATAATCTTCTTTCGCGATTTGATATCCAGCTGCCTCTGGGGAGGTATCTGGTTAAAACAGCCTCCGCATGCATCACGCTGCACTGGGACCACAGCCAACCCGTTCCTTGCATTTGACCGTATCCTCTTATATGCGGTCAGCAGCCTCTCCTCGATCACTGCCTGGATTTTTTCTGATTTTTTGTACAGACCCTCCTCTTCCTTCTGCGTGTCAGAAATGATCTCATCAAGTTCAGTCTTCTTATTTTCCAGGTCCGACTGGCGGTCAGCAAGTGTTGCTTCCGATTCACCGATCACCAGTTTCTTTTCTTCTATCTGGACGGCAAACTCTTTGATCTTTTTATTAAAAAGCTCGATCTCAAGATTCTGAAATTCAATCTCTTTTGAAAGAGAATCAAACTCACGGTTATTCCTTACATTCTTTTGCTGTTCCTCATATTTCTTTATAAGAGATTCAGCTTCTGCTATTTCAATGTTCTTTTTTGAAACTGCTTTGTCAAGGTTCACCACCTCGTCCCTATGGTTGCCAAGCCTTGTTTCGAGGCCCGCAATCTCATCTTCAAGGTCCTGCACCTCAAGAGGAAGTTCTCCCCTCAGCGTCTTTATCTTATCTATCTCTGAATCCACCAGCTGCAGACCATACAACGCTCTAAGCCTCTCCTCTACTGATATCTCAACTTCATGTGTTTTTACTTTTTCCATTTTATAGATAGTTTATCGGATTGGTATTTGTTTCTGAAAACCGGACTGCAAATTTAGGGAATTTTTTGATAATTAGATCGTATAAAATTTCAGTTGAAAATTTTTCAGTTTCAAAATGTCCGCAATCGACAAGTAAAATCCTGTTATCAGCTTCAAACCAGGTATGATATTTAATATCAGCAGTTACATATGCATCAGCCTGGGTTGCAACAGCATCATTTAATAGTGATGCTCCTGCGCCACCGCAAAGGGCAACCTTCTTAACTATCTTGCCTGTCGGACCTGAGTACCGCATTCCGCTGGCCTCAAACACCGACGAGACAAGAGTCAGAAAATCATTCTCGCTTAAAGGGTCTGCAAGATCCCCTGTACAACCCAGTCCATAATCAATATTATCATTCTCAAGTGAATAGATATCATAAGCAACTTCCTCATAAGGGTGCGTATCAAGAAGTGCATTTACAACCTTTTCCCTGAGATGTGAAAAGAGTACTGTCTCAAATCTTACCTCCTTCTCGAAGTGTTCCTCTCCTTTTTCACCTGTAAAAGGGTTCGTTCCTTCACCTGCCCTGAAACTGCCGGTACCTGAAACAGTGAATCCGCAGCGGTCATAATTGCCAATAAAACCTGCGCCCGCCTTAAAAACAGCCTCTCTGACCTTTTCAAGATGATCCACAGGGACAAAAGTAACAAGCTTGATCAGCTTCTCTTTGAGTGGCAGCAAGACATTTATATTTTGCAATCCGATTTTTTGAGCCATTTTCCTGCTGACCCCGTTGCTCATCATATCCAGATTGGTATGTGAAGAGTAAACAGCAATATCATTTTTAATTGCTTTGACAAGGGTCCTGTCGCCGGGAGATCTTCCTGTTATTTTCTTTAAGCCGCTGAAAATGAGGGGATGATGGGAAATTACAATACCGCATCCTTTCTGAATTGCTTCATCAATTACCTTTTCGGTAATATCAAGCGTTAAAAGTGCTGAATCAATCTCCTTTTCAGGTTGCCCAACCTGCAGTCCGGAGTTGTCGTATCCCTCCTGAAATGATAACGGAACTGCGGAATCAAGATAAGAACAAAGATCTGATAACTTCATGTTAAATATTATCTTTTAAATCAAGGAGGAGGCTCTTTATCTTCTGAAGCGATTCGTTGATCTCAAATTTATGGTCAGCTTCATCCCACCGCCCGGCAAGTTTCTTTTTCACACCAGCCATTGTCATCCCTTCTTCCTTCAAGAGACGGTGTATGATCGTAAGGTTCTTAATGTCTGTTGCGGTAAACATCCTGTTCCCCTTCTTGTTCTTCATGGGTTTCAGAATGTCAAACTCGTTCTCCCAGAACCTTACAGTGGATACCGGGACTTCAAGCATTCCCGAGACCTCCCCTATAGAATAGTAGAGCTTCTCAATTTTCTTTTCCCTATATGGCATGTTGTAATTTTAATATCAATCAAAAGACTGGCCTGTTTTGGAGGCAATCTCAATCATTGTTTCATATTCCGCAGGTGAAAGATCATTAAAGAAATAGTTCACCGGGTCGACATTTACACCATTCAGTTTGATTTCATAGTGCAGATGGGGAGCGACCGACATTCCGGTATTTCCAACATATCCAATGACGTCACCTCTGTGAACCTTCTGTCCTGATTTCACATTAAAGCTTTCAAGATGAGCATATATTGATGAATAGCCGAAACCATGATTTACAATTATGTAGTTACCCATGCCCCTCTTGCTCGACAAAACAGATTCAATAGTCCCGTCACCCGATGCATATACCTCTATTCCAAGCGGCGCCGTAAAATCCATTCCCGTATGAAATTTGCTTATTTTATAAACCGGATGGATCCTGAGTCCGAAACCTGATGCAATTCTTGTAAGATCTTTTGTTGAAACCGGAATGATGGCAGGAATTGATCTCAGCATTTCTTCCTTCTCCCTGGCCAGCAAAATAAGCTCATCGAACGATTTTGACTGAACATAAACCTTTTTTCTAATAACATCGAGTTTCTTTACTGTTTCGACAACAAGTCTGGAATTATTAAATCCCTCAAGCCGGTTATAACGGCTGACTCCTCCGATACCGACCTGCCGCTGAGTGGCCTGAACAGGTTCCGCCCCGAAAATTGTCCTGTAAAGGTTATCATCGGTTTCCTGCAGATGTTCAATCACCGTCTCAAGGTTCCCCATTTCCCTGTGAATCAAATCATACTGCAGTGTCAGCTGAGCAATTTCACGTTTAAGGGCTTTTTCCTTAGGAGTGTCAAAAAACAATCCGAACAAGAAATTAAGTACAACTGCAATAATAACCGAACCTACAAAATATGCCAGCAACCTGAGTAAAATTGCTTTGGCTCCCAGCCGGATCTTGTCAAAGCTAAGTGAGTCTGGGTTAAACTTGTACTTTACGCGTTTCATGATTCAGCAAAGATAAATATTTCATCCTAGAAATGAAATCAGCCTGATTATTAGGATCAGGGTTCTGGATCATGAAAAAATCTGGTTAATTATTATCTGAATTTAGACTGGGAGGTGAGTGTTTGAATCACATCAAAATACTCATCTTCAGTAAGATCATCATTGAAATAGTAAAGAGGATTCTTATGCTGTCCGAAAAGGTCGATCTGGTAATGAAGGTGGGGGCCGGAGGAAGTGCCCGTACTTCCGCTGAGACCAATAAGATCGCCCCTCTTTACATTAAGTCCAAGGGTTACCTTTATATTGCTGAGATGACCATAAGTCGACCGATACCCATATCCATGGTCTATAACAATACAATTGCCATAGCCGCCGTTCCATCCTGCCTCAATAACCTTTCCAGAACCTGTTGCATAAACTTGTGTTCCGTAAGGAGTGCTGAAATCCTGTCCGTGGTGCCATTGTGGAGTTCCAAGTACCGGGTGTTTGTCCCTGAATTTCATCCCGTCGCCGAGCCTGTAAATAACATTCACGGGACTTATCATGGGAAGATATTCCATTTCCCGTTTCCATTCATTCTTTTTATCTTCAATGGCCTTAAATGATTCGAACTGGATTGTGGTTCTGTTCTTTATTTCATCTACCTTTTCCCGGTTTGCGAGCATCAGATCAGTATTGTAATAACCATCGAGTTCCTCATACCTGTCAACACCTCCCGATCCCATATTACGCATCGATACAGGAATGGAATCCATATCCAGCACTGGTCTGTAACGGTTCCCGTCAGAAAGTTCAAGATCATCGAGGGTTTTCAGTGCGTTATTGATATTCAATTCCATTATTGAGTACTTGAGCTTCAGGTTCTCAATTCCCTGTATAAGTTCCTTTTCTTTGGGCGAACCGAACGTGCCATTAAAAACAGATGAATATACAAAAGTTGCGGCAACAGCAGCCAGGGACAACAAAGCGAAACGAATAAGCTTGCTCTTCCATGGCAATCTTACCTTTTTGTACTGAAGATCTGATAAATCAAGAAAATACTTATGCTTGAACATCAACTGCTCTGGTTTTTTATGTTGGGATTGACAAATCTAAAACAATTAAATTAATTTTACAAACTCAAATTTGAGTTACTTATTGTTTATTAATATGTTATTTACATTAAAAGCAAACGAGTTAAGAAAGCTGTTTCTTGACTTTTTCCATTCAAAAGAGCATCTGATAGTCCCTTCTGCTCCAATGGTTATGAAGAATGATCCTACTCTGATGTTCACCAATGCAGGGATGAACCAGTTCAAAGATATTTTTCTCGGGAACCAGCTCCCTGTAAGCAGTAGAGTCGCAAATTCACAGAAATGCCTGAGGGTATCGGGAAAACACAATGATCTTGAAGAAGTAGGTCATGATACCTATCATCATACAATGTTCGAAATGCTCGGAAACTGGTCGTTTGGCGATTATTTTAAGAAAGAAGCGATAGAGTGGGCATGGGAATTCCTGGTTAAGCGTCTTGGCATCCCGGAAGACAGGCTCTATTCTACTATTTTTGAAGGAAGCACTGAAGAGAATGTTCCGCGCGATAATGAAGCATTCAATTGCTGGAACGGCTGCTTCACAAGTCCGGAAGGCAGGATAATCGGGGGATCAAAAAATGATAATTTCTGGGAAATGGGAGAAACGGGGCCCTGCGGGCCCTGCTCAGAGATCCATGTGGATATCAGGGATGAAGCAGAAAGGAATAAGGTGCCAGGTTATGAACTGGTGAACAAGGGTCACCCCCAGGTAATTGAGATCTGGAACCTGGTTTTTATCCAGTATAACAGGCTTTCAAACGGGAAACTGGAGCATCTCCCGGCAAGGCACGTTGATACTGGTATGGGATTTGAAAGACTCTGTATGGTTGTGCAGGGAAAGAAGTCAAATTATGATACAGATATTTTTCAGTCGATAATATCCCAGATTTCTGCCATTACAGGGAAAAAATACGGCGTCAATGAAAACTGGGACATTGCTTTAAGGGTAATAGCCGACCACCTTAGAGCCATTGCCTTTTCAATTGCTGATGGCCAGATGCCCTCTAATAATAAAGCAGGTTATGTGATCAGGAGGATCCTTCGCCGGGCTGTCAGATATGGCTATAACAACCTTGGGACTGAAGAGCCGTTCCTTCACAGGCTTGTACCTGTGCTTGCCGATGTTATGGGAGACACTTATCCTGAGCTCAGGAAAGCCAAGGATAATATTAAGAAAGTGATCCTTGAAGAGGAAACCTCTTTCCTGAAAACCCTTGGAAAAGGACTGAAGCTTATTGAGAAGAAAATTGAGGAACTAAGGAAGGAAGGCAGTATTATTCTGCCTGGCAAAACAGCTTTTGAGCTCTATGACACATTTGGATTTCCGGTCGACCTAACCCAGCTAATTCTGAAAGAGAATGGCATGATGACGGATATTGCAGAGTTTGAGAATGAGATGAAAAACCAGAAGAGCAGATCGAGAGAAGATGCAGCCATTGAGGCTGGTGACTGGACAATTGTCAGGGAGACCCCTGAAACAAAGTTCACTGGTTATACCAGTACAGAAGATGATGTCCTGATTTCAAAGTACCGTAAAATTAAATTCAAAGGAAAGGAGAGCCTTCAGATCATCCTGAACAAGACTCCCTTTTATGCTGAATCGGGTGGCCAGGTGGGTGATACAGGATTTCTGATTTCCGGCAATGAGAAAATTGAGATCATCGATACTGTAAGGGAAAATAATTCCATCATACATGTAAGCCCCGGTAAACTGACTGATCCGCTTGCAGAGTTTCATGCAGTGATCGATCTCGAAAAACGGCAGATGACTGCAAACAATCATACTGCAACGCATCTTCTCCACTTTGCATTAAGATCTGTTCTCGGGAAACATGTTGAACAGAAAGGATCGCTCGTCACTCCTGATCGTCTCAGGTTCGATTTCAGTCATTTCACTAAGCTTTCAAAAGAAGAACTTAAGAAGGTGGAAGAGATAGCAAACAGGATGGTAAGGCGAAGCAGCAATATAAAGGTATTTGAAGGTGTTTCCATGAAAGAGGCCCGTGATATGGGTGCTATGGCTCTGTTCGGCGAAAAATACGGTGATACTGTCAGGGTTGTAAGGTTCGGAGAATCGATAGAACTATGTGGCGGGACACATACCGGCAATACCGGAAATATCGGGATTATAAAGATCATTTCAGAAAGTGGGATAGCTGCAGGAATAAGAAGGATTGAAGCAGTAACAGCTTCAAAGGCAGAGGAATATATAAATGAAATAATGGAATCTGCCGATGAAGTAGCAGCTCTTCTCAAGAGCACCGGAAGCATCAGGGAAAGCGTTGAGAAACTTATGGCCGAGAATGCCCTTCTGAAGAAAAGCATTGAAAATTTTGAAGCTGAGTCTGCATCTGTAATCATAAGGGAACTTGAGGGAAAAGCAGTTATGATAAAAGGAGTTAGGTTAATGTCAGGCAAAATTGAGACCGGTTCAGCAGATATACTTAAAAATATTGCTTTTCAGGTACGAAACTCTTCTGATATTACTGTACTTGTTTTGGGAGCTGAGATAAGTGAAAAAGCGAATATACTGGTAATGGTCAGCGATACGCTGGTAAAGGAGAAAAACCTTAATGCCACAGTAATAATTAAAGAGATCGCCGGAGAGATAAATGGAGGAGGTGGCGGACAACCATTCCTTGCATCTGCAGGGGGAAAGAATCCTTCAGGGATTCCCTCTGCGCTGAAAAAAGCTGAGGAATATATCAGGAGAAGGATTGAATAATCCCCATACTGGCTATTTTTGTTATTTTTGGAACTTTTAAAACGTCATGAAGAAACCGGGTAATTTCTTTTCTGCTATGCTTATTGTTCTTGGTTCAACTGTAATGATCTCCTGTACTCCGGAGGCATGTTTTGAAGAAACTAACGCATATCTTAAAGCCACCTTTTACAACAACACCTCAAAAGTAACAGATACGCCTGATAGCCTGACACTTATCGGTCTGAATAAAACCGACAGGATCTATAATAAGGAATCCGGAGTTCAGCCTGCTCTATTCCCGCTCGATGCCTCTTCTGAATCCTGTACTTTCATTATCAAGATAAATAATGTAACCGACACGATACAATTCATTTATTCGAGCTATCCGCACCTGATATCAAAAGAGTGCGGCTATACATTTTATCACAAGCTTGATACATTTTATCTTTCACGAAATGCCTTTTATGTTTATAAAAGTTCAAACAACATAACAACAGCAAATGAGGAGAATATCCGCATATTTTATTAGTCTCCTGATATTTCTTCCTGCCGGTAATCTCATTGCTCAGGATACTGTCCTTTTCCCTTTGAAGCTAAGGGCTGGTATCGATATTGCAGGGCCGGGAATCTATTTTTCAGACAGGAACAACCTCAGCCTGGAGGGATATTTTTCATTTGACAAAAGTGAAAAGATGGCCTATGTTATGGAAGCCGGATATCTAAACTATAAATTCTCTCAGTACAATTACGATTATACCAGCAAAGGTGTCTTTGCACTGC
>Ga0315293_10002001_pt1 | contig 19705 bp, 15 predicted proteins | sample YL17G13_20_MG_FD_203071 | JGI IMG/M metagenome (GOLD analysis project Ga0315293, IMG submission 203071) | Sediment microbial communities from Yellowstone Lake, YNP, Wyoming, USA - YL17G13_20 | ecosystem: Environmental > Aquatic > Freshwater > Lake > Sediment | place: USA: Wyoming | collected... | reverse complement strand
TCATAATGACCATGGAGATGAAGCGTGCTTCGTTCGGCACTTGTCCCACCTAGGATAGAGTACCTCGGATAGTCGCCGATCGAGACTTCAATAACCTGATGCGAGATGTTGTACTCCTTCAACTTGCCACATAGGTAGTCAACACACTGCCGGTACGATTGACCTGGCGGATTCACCGTTGGAATGGCAATGAGCTCGCAGAGAAGCTTGCAGATATCATCGCGTTGATCTTTGATATAACTCTCGATGTCCTTCTGACTCATCATGATTCTCTTCTTGCCACGTTGGTTCGGCTCACATCAACCAGGTTGTTCATCACATTCATACCCTTCACTCACTCGACACAGAGACAACTTAGGGCCGGTATACTTGCAGATTGTCTTGGACGTTCGGTCTTTTCCCGACACCTTTGAGAACCTCACGTCATCATCCTGCTTTTCATAAGAGCATCCGGAACGGGCTCCGTCATCTTCTGCGATAGTTTCAAGCAACATTCACTGATGCGAGATCAGCATTGCGAAAGCTCAGTCGACTTCGCTTATCTTTGTGGCTTGCTGTTCAGCCTGAGCACATTTCTCATCCTTCGACTCCTCTGCCCATCCACTAGCGCCTGCGCCCTTTCATCGCATTGTAGGATCAGCAAGAATTCGCACGATTTCCTTGATCAGCCGTTTGACGTGCACGCCGTCGACATCACGCTCTGCATTGAACTCGGTTATGACCAATCCGCCACACTTTGAGCTCGAAACAAATACTCCCAATGCCTGTGTTGCTTCCTGTAAACTTAAACCTCCTTCGTGCGGAACGTCACCGACGGGAAGATCCTGATAATCAACGGCATCAACGTCAAAGTGAACCAGAAACCGGTCCACCTTTTTTTCCAGGACCGACAGAATTTCCGTTGCCATTTGGCTGGCCCGACCTTGAATATTCGCCACAGGATACTGCACGAAGGACGATTGCTGCAGGAATTCAACTTCAGCAAGATCCATCCACCCCGCATCCGGATTGAAACCGAAGAGCACGACGTTCTGCTCAGATACGAGCGGGGAGTGATTGCCGATCTGAGACAACTCCTCGGCCCCTTTACCAATGATATGTGCAAGCCCCATTCCGTCGAAGATGCCTGTGTTGGTGGTCTGTGGAGTGTTCAAATCGACATCTCCGTCAATATACACCAGACCAAGACTGTGGTGAATACGTCGCAGACCCTCAAGGACACCAAGCGTGATCGTGCAATCCCCTCCAAGCACAAGCGGAATGGCGTGCTGCTGCAATGCGGTCGACACCTTTTCGGAAACCTTATGCGCGACATCGACCACCTTCGCAAGATTCTGAGCTTTCGGATGATTCGTGTCGGGTTCAAATCTCACCGTGGGAATATCACCGCAATCCAGCACCTCTAAACCGGCGGCGCATAGATCTTCATAGATCCCCATCTTTCGGAAAAGTGCAGGAGCACGTTCCTGACCTGGCCCATGAGCCCCAGCACTCGATGCCGCACCAATAAGCGCGATGTTCTTCATAATGCTTCTTCTATCAATAGACATCATTGTGTGGATTAACCAAGGTCACGAAGCGTCATGCGCTTGCTTGATCGAGAGAGTCGTAATCACCAATGTCCACTCCTGGCTTGCCAATGAAGGTGGGAAAACGCGATCACGAAGACGCTTCACAATACAACATTCGGTGGAAATTTTAGCTTTCTCCTCATGTTCCTGGTGGCTACCTCTTCTCCCCCCGCGCAACGAAGATGCTGATCCTGGCATACTCTGATCCGCTACTCGATTCGGCACAACAATTTTCCCCCACACAGTCAACAATCACCTTTTCCAAACCGGCGCTCTCGAACCATCCCCTTATGTCCTCTCGCCTGAATCCCATCCATCGATCTTGCTGTTCCTTTCTTAGGAACTCAAAATTGTGCACATTCAGATCAGTCAGAACGAGCACTCCTCCCTTCTTTAATATGCGCGCAAGTTCCACTATCGATTCGGCTGGATGTTCGACGTGATGCAAATACATGTTGGCAAACACATAATCGACGGCTCCTCCCTCGATAGGAAGGTTTTCAGCTTCTCCCAGCCGATAATCAATTTCTCCCAAGCCGGAGAACTTCTTACTCATCTCCTTAAGCATTGCTTCAGAATGATCGACTGCAATGACTTTCAGACCTCTCTGGACAAGCCCCTCTGTTAGGAAACCTGTGCCCGCGCCGATGTCAGCAGCCAACTTCCCAGGCTGAATCTGAGCAACAGCGAGGGCTTTCTCTCTTACATTTTCAGAGAAGAAGCTCGACCGAATCGCATCCCACTGTTTCGATACCTTGTTAAAATACTGTTTGTTGTCCAGTTGCTGACCTTTCTCTAATATGATTTGTTTGATGACATTGCTTACACCAGAAGGTTTTTGAAAATTCAACTCTCCTTTGCGAAGCATTTAGAGGGCTTTAAGGCTTCTTCCAGGCTATTCCCCTTTGAACGCAGCCGCACGCTTCTCCACAAATGCTCTAATTCCCTAGATGCTTTTTCCAGGCAATATTTTTCACTTATTTGACTGGTTAAAATTTTATAGATTCCTCTCTAATGTATCTTCAGGATAAAACATTTTAACGGGCAGACCAGCCTCCATCCACGGCAACTGCCGCTCCGGTCATAAAGGACGACTCGTCCGAGGCTAAAAACAGAATGACGCCGGCTATCTCTTCCGGCTTCCCAATTCGCCCTAGTGGAATTGATTCTATAATATGGGCCCTCTCTTTTTTTGGGTTTTTGGATGCGGTTATGATTTTTTCCAGCAAAGGAGTTTCAATAGGTCCTGGGCAGACGCAATTCACTCGGATATGGTCTGAAGCATGGTCTATGGCCATCGCTCTAGTCAATTGGACAACGCCGCCCTTGGAAGCGCAATAGGCGGCCATCTCCGAGCCGCCCACCAAGCCCAACTCCGACGCAACGTTGACGATGACTCCGGTTCGCTGGCGCTTCATGATGGGGATTGCGGCTTTCGAACATAAGAAAACACTTTTCAAATTCACATCCATGAGGTGATCCCATTCTTCAATGCTGGTTTCAGGTATGTTTTTTGCAAGTTCGATTCCTGCATTGTTTACAAGGATATCTAACCGGCCATATTTGTTTATCGCTTCTTCAAAAAGGGATTCTACCTCTTGAGCCTTGCTCACATCCACTTGAAAGAAGAATGCCTCCCCTCCATTATGCTTAATTCTTTCTGTTTCCTTATTGGCCATTCTAATATCAGAAAGAATTACCCTTGCTCCTTCAAGGGCAAAACGCTTTGCCGTTGCTAAACCTATCCCGGATTTGGCGCCCGTGATTACAGCCACTTTGTTTATTAAAATCATGAGTGAACTCTCCTTCTTATTAAAACTTTTCTCTCTTTTAGTTTGAGTTCCATCGATGATTTTTGAGCCATAAAAGTCTTTGATAATTTCTTCTCAATAAAAGGTTCCGGCTCACCGTCTCTTTTTTTGATAACTATGTTTTTCAGCCAATATTTATCGTCAGTTTCAGGAAAATCCAAGCGGCAATGGGAGCCTCTGCTTTCTTGTCGTGTCAATGCAGACCAGGCAACGAGTTCTGACAATAAAATCATAAATCTGGACTCAAGCGCATCTTGAAGTCCCTTGAAATCATTAGCATAAACATAAGGAATCTTTTTTTCCAAGTTTCTCAATTTATCAAGCGCGAACAAAAGACTTTCCTCGCTTTTCAGAGGCCCACAAAACCGTGATAATGTTACTTTTACCTCTCTCTTTATTGGTGAAGGCGGAGTTTCGACTTTATTGTTTTTGCCAACAAACTCGTGAATCATCTCTTGGCCTTTCCCAAATTGCTCTTTATCTATTTTAATAAAATTGGAATTTATCGCAAATTCCGCCGCCTCTCTGCCCGCGATTTTGCCGAAGACTATTATCTCAGTCAGGGCATTGCCGCCGAGTCTATTCGCGCCGTGAATTCCACCAGTCACTTCACCTGCAGCATACAAACCCTCAATAGTCGTTTCACATTTTTCATTGATTATTACGCCGCCCATCGTATAATGAGCTGACGAAGCTACATGAAGCGGCTTTGAAGAAAATACATGTGCAAAGCGTCGAACCAATTGCCTGCAAAACTCTGAATCGAAGGCTTTTTCAATATCCGCTGAGGTCAATTCTCTCAGATCTAATGCGACGAATTTCTGCGCTTCTTTTTCTTCAGCAATTTCCTTTTCGATGGCTATTATGAGATTGTCTCTTAAAATCTTCTGATTTAACAAACCATATTTGTCCAGAAAACGTTCACCTTTGTTGTTTATCAAAGGGCCGCCCGGAGCGATGCCTTTTGTGGCTTCAATCAACCAATCCAGGATCGGCATTCGTGGCACGCTCTTATCTATAAACATAGGCTGAAATTGAATAAACTCCAAATCTTGGAGTTCTGCACCTGCTTGAAAAGCAAGGATGATTCCAGTGCCAATATTCCCTGGAGGATTATCATTCCTGAGGTATACACCTGCAAAACCGCCCGTTGCCAAGACAACGGTTTTTGCAGAAATATTAATTATTTCACCGGTATCTAATCTAAAGGCAGATGCGCCATGACACCTGCCGTCTTCAACCAATAAATTAAAAGCACAAGCTTTTTCAATAAACTCAACACCCATGTCCCTAGCCAGATTGAATAAAATATTTATTAGGGTAACACCCGCAGGTTGCCCGGAAACTATAAGGCTAGCCTTCCCTTTCTCAATACATAAGCGAATGCCAAATGTTTCCAGCTCTCTAAGAGCAGGTCCGGCCCTGACTACTAATATTTTGACTAACTCAGGGTTGTTAAGATGCTTCCCCGCACTTAAAGTTTCATAAAAATGTTCTTCAATATCCTTATCCTCCCAGAATACCCTGAAGGAGCCCGTGGCCGTTGCAGTGCAACAGTCAAAACCGGCTGTGCCTTTTGTGATTAAAAGAACACTAACGCCATATCTTCGCGCTTCAATTGCGGCCCTTAATCCCGCCCCGCCAGAACCAATGATTAGTACATCTGTTGAAAGATGAGTCAAGTTTGATTACTCCTCCATCCTTTTAGCCGGGCTTTTGTCGTCTGATTTATTTGGAAATTCAATCACCCTGATAACATGATGGATAAAGTCAACAAAGAACAGGCGGCCTCTTGAATCTATCCTCAGCGTATGAACTTCTAAGCTGGCCTGTCGGGCCGGGCCATTATCTCTTGTCCAGCCTGGATTCCCGTTGCCGGCGATGGTCAGGAGACATTGTCTGTTTTTATTGGCCATCCTGATGCGGTGAGTCCCTGTCTCTCCTATGAAAAGATTCCCGTGGGAATCAATCTCGATCGCATGGGGCACTTCTGATCCAATAGCTCCCTTGGGGTGAGGATTGCCGCCTAAAAAACTATCCGAAACTGAAGAGAATTCAACCACAGGTCCCGGCCTTCCTTTGCCAACTACAGTAGAAATAATTCCTGTGGCTGCATCAACTTTTCTCACTGCAAAATTCAGGCTATCCATCAGATAAAGGTTATCTTCCTTATCGATCGCCAATCCATAGACGTCATTAATAATCGCTTGATTAGCTTGACCCCCGTCTCCGCTATATCCAGGAACTCCAGTACCCGCAAAGGTAGAAATGATACCTTTATTATCAATCTTTCTGATTCTGTCATTACGGTAATCATTGAAATAAATATTGCCATGAGAATCCACGACGACTCCCGCCGGATGATTGAGGGTTGCCGTTTCAGCTTTCTCCTCATCTCCTCCAAAGCCTTCTCGGCCAGTGCCAGCAATAGTTTTTATGTTGCCCGTCCTGCCATCGACTTTCCGAAGGCAATGATTTCCTGAATCTGCAATATAAAGATTTCCTGCGGCATCGACAAAAATTCCCTCAGGTCTGTTAAGCTTTGCTAATGTGGCAGGCCCTCCATCTCCTTCGTAGCCTCTCTGCCCTGAGCCTGCAATTGTTAGGATGGTTCCTGTTCTACTATCAATTTTTCTTACCGCACAATTGTTCAAATCAGCCACATAGATACTGCCTTCTTTGTCTATAGCCAGTCCCGCGGGTCCATTCAGTTTGGCCGAGCATGCGGGCCCTCCATCGCCGCAGTAGCCGGGTTCACCTGTCCCTGCAAAGCGGTATATCCTAACTTTTTGCCAATCAAAATCATGCGCTGTTTTGCAGCCATTAGACAAAACAAGCAGAAGCAAGGACAAGCTACAAAAATTCCATTTTAATAAAGAGAACATCCATCCCCTTCATTTATCTCCTTGAGTTATTGACATATGAGTTCACTTTAGTCACTAATTCATATAGAAAAGATTTTTTGCCTATAGGTAGATTAGATTCATTAAGGATTAATAAAGTTTCAATAATATATGAAACTTTTGACCTAAAAAAAGTCTCTAAAAAACAGAGACTAAATTCAGAGGACTTCGGGCTCTGGATCGAAAGGAATCAGCGTGTCCTTGAAGCCCTTAGAGAGGATAGCTGCCCGATAGGGGCCATCAGCATGCGGCATTTTCATCTTCGCGCCGGGCGTTGTTTGACTTTTCACAACGAGAGCAAAAATGATTGGCCTTCATGGATTCATCCTGAATGGCATCATTGCGTCGTGGGATGTCTGCAGTGCCAACGGCTCTGTCCGGAGAACAAAAAGTTCCTCGGCTGGATTGAAGAGAAGGAAGAATTCAGCGCCGAAGAAACTGAGCTGCCGATGTGGGGCTGTCCGTTTGAGGAGCTTCCGAAAACGATTCAGGAGAAGCTGGACAAGCTGAGCCTCACGGAATATTACCCGGCCGCTTTCTCTCGAAATCTCCGATGCCTATTCGATAATTCTTCTAGTCTTCACAGAAATGGACGACTGGATATAGAGAGAAATATTTATCAACGAGGAGAACGGCCGTGGTCGAAAAACCGAAGATGATATTCTTGATGATGGCTCTCGGCTTCATTATATCTGAGGAAAAAGATTTTTTGCGCGGAGCCTTCGATGCCCAAAAGATTATTCGAGAGGAGGGAGGCTGTATTCAGATAAATGGATCTTTAAAAAAATTTGACATTTCGAATATCGATTTAGGAAAAAGGGAAGAAGGCTTAAATCAAATTTCTTTAGGGCTTAAGAGCAACTCCGAAAGAACGGAATATATTGTCCTAGATGTTCGCTCAACCCATGGAAAATTATACCCGGCGTGGCAGCGTCAGTTCTTTTACACATTAAGATCGGATGAAGTTAGAACGGTCTCTGAATCTTACGAGATCTTTGACATTAATCAAGAATCCTATCTAAGGATTCGATTATATAATCCTCAAAAAGACAAAAGCATTGCAGAAACAAACCTTTTATACGAGCAAAAATATTATTATGAAGGTGCGAAAGAGTATCAAGAGCCACTGATCAATGTTTATGACGCGAGTGCCGTCGCCTTGTGGGACGAGAAACCAAATCCCCACCTAAATCAAAACATTCGAAAAAAGAAGATCCAGATTGAAGCACTGGACCTGGGCGAGAGAAAATGGGGAGTTAACAAATACATGCTCTCGGTTCGGAATCTTACGCCCAATAGGCTGACCCTAAAATTACACATCTGGACATTTTACGAGACGGCTCGTGGTGCTATTTATCTTAATAGGAAATTTGAATTAAAGCCAAAAGAAATATCAATTATGGATGGATGGTATTTAATCTCCCTGGATCACGGAAAGCTCAAAGTTGCGGTGACCATCATTGACGAAAAAGACCAAGTGCTCGCAAGGAAAACGTTTGACGATTTTGCATCGATACCGAATGAACGGAAAGGGAAAATCCTTTCGGTTTTTAATAAAACCTACGCTTTTTTCCGGAACAGAGAAAGCAAACATTTTATCGTCTATTTCACGCATCCATCTGAAGCGGAAAAATATATAGGCGATCTCGTTGAGCTTCGAGAAAAAGTGGTAGCGAAAATAAAAAGTGTGCTTCAGGTTCAGCTACGCGGAAAAATTATTATCTTTTTTTATCCGACAGAGATGACGAAGCTTTCTTTGATTTTCCATTCAGGGTTGGGACTCGCTTATAAAAACACAATCGCGGAAGTCTTTATGGCTGACCCAAACCTGGACCCTTATCATGAGTTGACTCATGCCGTCGCATGTCAAATCGGCAGCCCGCCGGCATTATTGGGCGAGGGATTGGCGGTTTTTATGCAAATAGGGAGTAGGTATGAGGGAAAAGACATCGATGCCATCTGCGCGGAGAACCTGACAAAAGGCAGATTGATTCCGTTAGAGGTCTTGTTTAATTATACAGACATCGGATCTCAAGAAAGCCAGCCTGACATTTCTTATCCTGAAGCAGCATCTTTTGTGAAATATATTGTCCAAAAGTATGGGATAGATAAATTTAAAGAAATATACAGCCGGATGAAAAGTCCGACGGATTCCCTTCAGCACGCAAGCAACCTAAAAATCTTTGACAACGTTTACAAAAGGTCCTTGGCCTGGCTGGAGGAGGATTGGAAAAGCTATCTACGGCAGATAATTCGTTAAATTTCTGCCTTTTGAGGAGGTGTCCATGAAAAGAATAACATTGCTTTTTTTATTAGATATCCTGGGATTCGCCTTCTTTAGCTGTGCCTTATTAGGACAGAACCTCGACATAAGCTGTGAAGTGTTTTTTCGGAACGGAAACCTCTTAGCTAAGACCCCTTTCTTCCGACCTCTTCTGGTCAGGAATGAGCTGCAAATCCCGCATCCCGTAGGGACAAAAGTGGGAGAGCCTTTTTTGATGAAGGGCCCTTTGGTATTTGTCGGCTATGGGATCACAGCCAAAGACGGGACATGGGATGATTATAGGGGCAAAAACATAGAGGGGTCCCTTGCGGTTGTCATGACGGGTGTTCCTTTGAACGATACCTCCCGGTTTTTGCTTTCAGACTGGGATGCTTTTCATAAAATTGAAAACGCTATAAAACATGGCGCACGAGGGGTGATATTTGCAGGGAATCCGATTCGAGAACGCTTGGATAATATCGCGCAGTTGTCGTTTTTGCGCCTAAAAGAAAAGCCGAGCGCGGATGTTCCTGCGATTGTGGTTAGCACGTCGTTTCTTGAACAAATTTTCTTCCTTGACTATGAACAACCCGTGCGCGATTTTACTTCACATCCCAGTATTCCAGAGGCGGTACTGACCGTCTCAGAAGACGAAGGCAAACCGTTTGGGCCCATTGAACTTAAAGTCGAGCTGAAAGCTTTCATTGCCCATCGACCCTTAAAAAATATCGAAAGTCAGCATTTAATGGTCTATTATTATTCTGGAAGCCTTGTCGATCAAAATATTGCCGCGTTCGTCGAGACGCATGAGAGAGCCTATCATGATATTTCTCGTTTTTGTCAAATGGAGCTGGACAAAAAGATTATCTGTCTGAGCTACCCTAACTGGAAGATGAAATGGCTTTTGACCGGGCACCTGGGCTACGGCTGGTCGACGCCTGATTTTATAATGGAGGTCAATGACGGAACTTCCTATATGGACCCTTTTCACGAAATATGCCATGTGTTCCAGCGAAAACTGAATCCAAATTATATCGGACCTTTTCTCGAGGGAATGGCGACCTTGTGGGGGGGGTGGAACGGGAAAGACGTCCACCTTCTGACAATTGAAAATATACAGCGCCTAACTAAGCCCTTGCGTCCTTTTTCAGCCCTCCTTGGTGATCAAAGATGGCGAGAAAAACTTGAATATCGAGAATGGGAATATGCAGAAAACGGCTCAATCAGCAAGTACCTTATTGACAGCTATGGGATTTATAAATATACAGAATTCTTTAAGATGCTTAGGACGGATGCTTATGAAACAAATTCAGAAGCGTTGAAGAAAGTCTACAAAAAAAACGAGAAGGAGATTGAAACGGAGTGGAAAGAATTCCTCCGCAAATTCGCCGGCAAGAAGGCTTAATCGATGAATCTAAAAAATAGGATTGCAGTCATTACCGGAGCCCAGTCGGGGATTGGATTAGCGACGGCCTTTCTTTTTGCCACCGAAGGCGCAGAAACAATCCTTGTGGATATTCGAGATGCAGGGCGCGAAATCGAAAAAATACAACAAAAAGGAGGAAGCGCACACTTCTGCCATGCCGATCATCGAAGCGCCGGCCAAGGAAAAAGGATCGGAGCTTGTCTTGGACATGGTGGAAAGCGGCGTCGTCTATTGCTTCCCCGCCGTCGACATGACAGATGAAGTCATTAAACGCTACAACACCGTCAAAGTCGTAAAAAAATAGAGGAGCTTTGATCATGAAAAAATTATGGACTGGTAGTATGTTCTTAATTTTGGTTCTCTCTCTTTACGGGCAATCGCTTAATTTTGAAGAGCTTACATCCAAGGAAATCCGGGAGCTGGCAAAAGCGAATGTAACGGTGATCGTTCCGATAGCCCAGATCGAAAACCACGGTCTCTATCTGCCCGTCGCCACCGACCTTTATCTGACCCGGGAAATTTGCCGGAAAGCTGCAGAAAAGAATGGAAAATCCATCGTCGCGCCGGCCATCCAACTCGGCAACTGCAGCGATTACACCGCCTGGCCCGGATATATCGTCGTCAGGAATCAAACATTTCTGGATATTGTCGAAGACTATCTGAGCAGCCTCAAGCAGCAGGGATTTCAAAACGTCGTCTTTTGCCTCATGCACGGCGGACATAATTTCAACTCCATCGATATTGCCGTATCCGAGAGAAACAGGGAACTCGGGATGAAAGTCCAGATCGTGAGTATGAATGTTCTCATGAGCCCCATCTGGAAAGAGATCTCTGAACTTCTCCTCAAAGGGAAAATCGATCCCGAGCTGACAATGATGATGGCCCTGAAACCGAACCTCATCAAAGACGAGAAGTCAGCAGGAAAAATGGCTCAGCCGCAGTTGCCGTCCTTCATGGGCTTGGGAAGATATTATGATCCCGAATACACTTTGGATAAAATCGCTCCCGACGGGATGGTTGCCTACTCCGAAAAGGCGACCGCGGCTATCGGCGAGAAATTGATGGATATGCTTTCGTCGGGATTGGCCGAACGAGTCCTGAAAAGGCTCACCGACTAGAGACTCGCGAGGAGCTCCAAGCACTCGGCAACACGAGACCAGGAAGTCAAACTATGCCTAAGACATCAAATCGATTTTATGACGAGAAAGCAGTTTTCTGCAGATTCGAGGGCGCACAACATTTCGACCACTGCTTTCTGATTCGGCGTATTGAAGTAGCGCGGGTAGGCCAGGGATTTCCGATCGAGATACCCGAATGCCGAAGATGTAAAAATGGGCGAGTTCACGCTGCCGAACATAGTGTCGTGGATAGTGCCGCTCTGCATGCATTGTGTCGTTTTTTTAAAATAAGTCACCTTCAATCGTACTGCCTCTCCATCCGCCTAACCCCTGCTTTGTCTTTCCATTAATCTACGGGGAGGAGACAAGCGTTCCCCTCTTAAGATAAGAGAGGGCTGGGGGAGGTACGGGAGTAATGTCTTCTTGTTACCTAACCCGGACAAGCCGGAACCAAAATCTTTGAACCGCCAGGGCGCAAAGGTCGCGAAGGACGTCTAAAGATTCTTTTGCGTTTAAATCCGAAGCTCAATGATTTTCTTTGCGTTCTTTGCGCCATCGCGGTTAAAGTTTCTTTCCATTTTGGGTAGAATTTGACTAAGAAGTTACTAAGGGGCAGACTATAACGCACATTCCACGGACCTTTGCTCCCCGCAATGGTGTACATTTCAGATTCTGCGTGCATTGCTGTCCGGATAGGGATACTCCATATGCTTCGCTGTGGCCCGTGCCACGGCTTCACCGTAATAACGCAAGACGACTTTCAGCGCCATGTCGATGCCTGCGGAAATACCGGCTGAGGTTATCACGCTCCCGTCTTCCACAACGTGTTTGTCATACTCGACCGTTACTGAAGGAAAAGAATCGCGCATCCAATCAAGAGAGCGCCAATGGGTTGTCGCGTGGCGGTTGTCCAGCAAGCCCGCAAAGCCGAGAAGCATTGCGCCGGTACAAACCGTCGTTAACGTCTCTACCTCGCTTGAGCGAGTCTTCAGCCACTCAAGCATAACCGGATTCTTGATTTCCGCGCGCGTGCCCCAGCCGCCGGGAACGACGAGGATATCCAGTTTGGGACAGGTCTCGAAAGAATGATCGGGAATGACTTTCATGCCGCCGGAAGTAACAACGGTCTCGGTCTTCTCGGCGATCAGGAGCACTTCAAAAGGCGACGGTTCCTCCCGTCGCTTCTCCTCACGTAAGCGCGCAGTAGAAAAGACCTCGAAGGGTCCGCAAAAATCGAGGACTTCGATGTCCTTAAATATCACAATCCCGACGTGTTTTCTCATCATAGACGTCCTTTCCCGACTTTTTTCAGTAAGATTGCTGACCCGTATAATTGTATGCCCTTTCTCAGGCAAAAGCAAGAATCTCCCTGCTTACGAAGCAATTTCGTAAAGCCACCTCAAGGGAGGCGGGAGAAGAGGCATTTGGGGGTGTATCAGCGAGGTTTATTGTTGTAAATTTTGTCATCTCAATATCACGGCGTGGGCAAGTCTATCGTCTTTCGGCCGGGGCGGAAGGGTTTTCCGCCCAAAGAGCTATATAAGTGTTGCCCGGAGGGGCGATTGACATTGCCACGCGGCCGGAAGTATATTACCAGCGTGGTTAAGAGAGGAGATTCATCGCCCAGAGCGGAAATTCACCGCCCCGCGGAAAAAGGAAAATCCTATCTTTGATCGCCGTAAATTATTTTTACGAGCAGATCGGAAGGCATGCCGGCTTTCCGGTCCTTATCAAAATCGGCAGTGGGCTTGGAGGCAAGCACCTCTTCGAGGGTTTTGCCCTCTTTGACCAGCTTTGCGATCCGGTCCCGGACGGCCGCCAGCATGTCTCGGAATTTCTGTAGTCCTTCACGATTTGTCAAGGGGCCGTGACCAGGGATTAGCTTTGTGTTTGCATCGATTATCTTAAGGATCGTATCCGCGGCTTCGACCATCCCGTTTGTGGAGCCTCCATGGGCCACATCAATAAAAGGGTAACCGGAAGAAAAACAGAGGTCTCCGGTATGGATGACATTGGCCTTTCGGAAATAGATAACGATGTCCGCGTCCGAGTGGGCATGGGGGATATGAGTCACCTGAATTTCATCGCCGTTAAAATAGAGAGTCAAGGCGTCCTTAAAGGTTAGCGCAGGAAGCGCCGCTTCCGGGTAGGGTGGCAGATGCGGGTCCTGCGGCACCGCTGCGCCAATCTTCGGGCCGTTCGGCGTTGCAGCGATCGATTTCTCGAGTATTATCACGTCCGGAAGCCCAGCCGGAGTCTCACCGTGGCTGACTATGGAACCCGTTTTCCCGGAGTCCTCCGAAATCGGCTCTGGCCGAATCTCCGTCATCTTGCAAAAGGCTTGGTCACTTGGGTTCGCAAGGTCGATGCCCACGGTTGTATCGAGTTCAACGGCGCCGAATACTTCATCCGCCGGAAACTGGAAAGACAATATGTCGTGGCAACGCTCTCCACGCATCACCGGACGGTCTATATCAAGCATGATGGGAAACTCGTCAAACTCATTTTCGACAGTTGCTTTTTCGAAGTTCCTGTAAATGAATAAATTACGATCGCTCAAAAAAAGTTTGGCACTACGGTCTCTCATCTCAGCCGGTCATTGTCACCGAGGACGGCGGTCGAACTCCGGCCGCCCGAAACGCCTGATGGGCCGTGCCTTGAAGGTCGGTCCGCAAAACATAGGTATGCCCATCGGCTTCCAGTCTGACCGCATGGACCCGGCCCAGGTCCCTCATCAGAGTCGGCCAGGACACATCGACGCCGTGTGCATCGAGCCTTCTCTGCAGGTCCATTTCCAGCCGCAAGGCCAGGAACCCGGCGACGATATGCCCGATCGAAGTGTCGTCGCGATGATGGAAGATCGGCCGCGCTTCCAGCGTACTTTTCGTTTCCCGAAACGCCCGCTCCACCCGCCACAGGCTCTTATAGGTCTTCGCCACTTCAGCCGCGGGAAGATCGGTGTTCGTCCGCAAGACATATTTTCCGTCGTATCGGGCTTCGGCGACCACCTTGTCCTCATCGATCCGCATGGCGTCTTTCGTCACCCGGAGATACCGGGCATAGCCCTTGTTCCCCACCAGGCTCTTGGCCCCGCCCGCAAGCTTCCGGCGCAGATGATCAAGGATCGCGGCCCGGGCCGCTTCATCCTTCTGTTCCTCGTCCTCGTTCAAGCAGATGATGTAGCGATGGTCGTCGACATGAACTTCCTTGACCTTCAGGTTCTCCGCCACCTCTTGGTAACAACCGGCCCGAGCCAAAACCTCCGCCCCGACCTCTTTCTGTTTCCTCATCCGGCAGCCCAGGATATAGTCATAGGGAGTTTTCCCCGTAGTCAAAAGCTCCAGGCTCTTTTTTCCCATCATCCCCCGGTCGGCCACGACCACCACCCGACCGATGCGGAACCGGGTCCGCATCTTCGTGATCATCGCTTCGAAGGCCTCCGGATCTGCCGTATTCCCCGGGAAAACCTCCCACGACACCGGCCAGCCTTTCCGGTCCACGGCCACACCCAAGACCAGTTGCGGAAGGTCCGGCCGATGGTCCCGCGAGTAGCCGCGCTTGCGCCACTCCGTCTCCGTGTCCCGATAGATAGAGACGCTGGTCGTATCCAAAAAGACCAGGTCCAACTCCCGGGAAAAAAGATCCCGGTCCCGAGCGAACAGCGCCTGCTCCAGATCCTCGCGGACCTCGGCCAGAAAGCCGTTGGTCCGGTAGAGATGCTGGAGAGCGATCTCGGGCAGGCCTTCGATCGTCGGCGTCCAGCCGTAGCCTTGAAGATCAGAGCCGGGGGCGCACAGTCTCTGCAGGGCCATGGCGAAAGCGATACGCTCAACGTCGAACCCGAACTTGCGGCCTTCGCTAAGACTCCGCAGGATCTCCGGCAATCCCTGTTCCTCCCACAGACGGCCGAAAATCAAGGCCGGGCCCCAGAGCTTCGCCGATCGTGCTTCCAGAGAACGGGTTTTGAGAACCCGGTATTTTTGTTAGGCACTACGCTTGCAGGGAAAATCGGCTTTTTCAAGTGTAAGCCGTTGATTATGTGAGAGCGGCTTTTTAAAATGTCGATGGAACTGTCGAAAATGAGTATGACGGGAAGAAGATCATCCTAAGGTAAAACGCAACCCTTAAAAAAAAGCCCGCCCCGGTCTTCCGGGGACGGGCTTTTCTACTGCTTCTGCTTAAGAACTAGAACGACAACCTGAATCCGAGCCGTGCGGTGATCGGGCCGTAAAAACTCATTTCCTTATTGTAGCGGGGATCGAGGACGGGGTTGTAGTCGTTGATGTCCCACCGGCCCTGGGCGATGCGTGCGTCGCCAACCGGGTCTGCGCCCTGGCAGTAGATCGAGTAGATGCGCGTAGCGGTCGAGACGTTGAAGATGTTGTCGACGTTGAGGTTGACCTGGAGGCGGGTTGGGCCCAGCTTGAAGTCGTAGGCCACGTAGGCGTTGGCGAACCACAGGAACGGCGTGCGGCCCATGTCGTTGCGGCCGAACGGCAGGTAGCCCTGGACGTCCATGGCCCACTCGGTAGAGGTCGGCTGGCCGCTCATGGCGTTGACGATGAAGCCCGTGGTCAGCCCGAATGGGAATGTGTAAGAACCATAGGCTTTAAAGTAGTGGGGACGATCGCCCGGCAGCGCGCCGTCGATCGCCTTCAAGTCGCGGTTGAAGGCGAGGTACCACAGGTCGAAATAACGTTCCGTGTTGGGATCGGTGCGACCGTATTCGTCGCCGGAGGCCAGGCCGTTGTAGTTTCCTCTCAGCTGGCTATAGGTGTAAGAGAAGCCGCCCATCCAGTTGTTGGAGAAACGCTTGTCGAGAGCGATGTTGAGTCCGTAGTAATCGCGTTTCGCCTTCGGGCAGTCCGGCCCGTTGGCGGGGATCAGGCCGGCTTCACGGGCGAGCGCATACTTTGCTTTGATGAACGCGCCGCCGGGGTTGGTGGTGTAGTAGCTTTCGCCCTCAGGGAGGAGAACGCCGATGTCCTCGATGGCCCACATGAGGTGCTTGTTGATGAGGCGCACAGACAGGGCCAGGTTTTCGCGGAGCTTCTTCTCGCCGCCGAAGCTGATCTCCCGCATGCCCATCGGTTTCATATCGGAGTCGGTGAGATCGAAGGACGGAGCGCGGAAATCGAAGGTGCCGCCCGGGAGCAGCGATCTCCCAGGGAAGTTGCCGCCGACACCGATCTTGTCCCACTCGTAGGTGTCGAGGGAGTAGTAGGTGCTCTTCCACTTGACCCCGCCGTAGGAGCCCGACGCCATCTGGAGCTTCATGACGTCATAGAACCAGCCCAGGGAGCCGAAGACCTTCAGGCTGGAGTCGCCGTAGACGTCGTAAACGAAACCGAAGCGCGGCGCCATTTTTTTGTCAAACCCGAACTTGATGGGTGTTAGATTTTCAAATTCCGGTATCCCGGTGGCGTAGGAGGGAATGAACTCCGATTCGGTCCGCAAGCCGACGTTAACGGTCAGCTTGGGCGTGACGGTCCACGAGTCCTGGATGTAGAAAGCCCAGCGGTTGCTGTAGGCCTTGTAGAAGTCGCCGAAAGGGCCCGTCACATCGTTCCCCCTCACGCCGTAATAGCCGTACTTGCCGCGGCCGTAATTAACGCCGTAGGCGATGAAGTCGCGGTTCCAGGCAAAGAAAAGAACGGGGTTCCTGGCGATCGCGTCATAGTTCTGGCCCTGACGAACGAACTGGCCCCCGAACTTCCACGCGTGCTCGCCGGCCAGGTTGAGGAAGTAGGTCAGGTCGGCGTTGGCGCTGTACTTCTGGTTCTGGCTCTTGTTGACGACAATCGCGTTGGCGCGGGCATAGTTGTAATAGCCGGTCGCCCTCTGGTAGGCGGCCGGGACGTCGAGAAGACCGATGTTGGTCGTCTTGAAGTAGCCCCCGGGCGCTTCCGTCAGGAACTGGAAGCAGGGCTCATCCGCCGGCGTCACGAGCTGTTTGTTCTGGTCGGTACTGAAGTAGCCGCCGCGGGCCGAGATCATGAGATTGTTGCCGAGCGTCAGGTCTGCCGACACGCTGCCCGAGACGTTGGGGAAGCTGAAGCCGTAGTTGTCGTAGGAAATGGCCGGGGTCGGAGAGCCGTAAACGTCCGAAAGGTCGCCCTTGTACTTGTAGAAATTATTGACGACAGAGGCGGAGAGCCGCAGGTTGCCGAAGGGCTGGGCGGTCACTTTGCCCGAAAAGTTGATATATCTCTCGGTCCTCTTCCAGTCCTTGACGGTCTTGTCAAAATAGGTCACCGTGCGGGTGTTGTCGTAGAACACGGGGAGGAACGAGCCGAAGAACCAGAGCCTGTCCTTGATGATGTAGCCGCCCAGATTGCCGCCGGCTTCAATGCGGTTGTCCTTGTTCTTGCCGTTGAAGAAGTCGTCCGCGTAGTATGTGGCGACGGAATCGTTCTCCAGGTTCAACTCCAGGCTTTTGCGATACTTATCGCGCAGGGGAGCTCCGTTGTAAAAGCCCAGCAACTCGCCGTGGAACTCGTTGCCGCCGGAGCGCGTGATGACGCTGACGACGCCGCCCAGCGAACCGCCGAACTCGGCCTGATAGCCGGACGCCTTGACCTGGACCTCGTCGATGAGCTCAAACGCGGCTTTCTGGGCGCGGTTGCCGTAGACGATGTCGGTGACGTCCGTGCCGTCGACGTAATACACGTTCTCCAAGCCGGAAGCGCCGTCCACCGAGGTCCCGCCCAGCATGATTTCGTTGGAGACGCCGGGGATGGCGGTCATGAGCGCGTCAAAATCACGTCCCTTGGGCAGGAGCTGGAAGACCTCCTTCGTGATCGTCATGCCCTTGACGGTGCTCTTGACGTCGATCAAGGGAGATTGGCCGATGACCGTGATCTGCTCCTCGAGCTTGCCGAGCTGCAGGGTCTCCTTGATCGAGATCGTCTGTTCCAGGATGACGGGGATCTGTTCCCGGACCAGCGTTTGGAATCCCTGGAGACTGAAGACGAGCTTGTACACGCCCGGCACCAGGGAAAGGAGCCGGAAGGTGCCGTTCTGGTCCGTGATCGCCGTAGCCTTGCCCACCATCTTGGGAGACGTCGCTTCGACGGTAACCCCGGGCAAGGGATTGCCGTCGCTGTCCACGACCGTGCCCACAACCTTGGAAGTGGTCTGCTGCGCGGAAACGAAGCTTCCGACGAGCAGAAGACAGAAAGCCAAGTAAATAGTCTTTTTGAGCATTTTTAATGCCTTCCTTTCAATTCAAAAATCAGACCCCAAAAGAAACCTTGCCCTTTTTTTATCTTCTCGCCTTGCCGACTCACCTCCTTGATAAGGTGGCTTAAATAGTTAACCTGAATTATGCATAAAAAAAGCTATTCCTCTTCATAACGTTTAGATGCTTTTGCCGTACAGTTTGTTTCACTGAATAGAGCGGCTAAAAATATGGAGATTTCTCTCTTACTCTCTTCAGGACACAGCATTTTAACGAGCAGACCAGCCACCATCCACGGCAACTGCCGCTCCGGTCATAAAGGACGACTCGTCCGAGGCTAAAAACAGAATGACGTCGGCTATCTCTTCCGGCTTCCCAATTCGCCCTAGTGGAATTGATTCTATAATATGGCCCTCTCTTCTTTTGGGTTTTTGGCTGCGGTTATGATTTTTTCCAGCAAAGGAGTTTCAATAGGTCCTGGGCAGACGCAATTCACTCGGATATGGTCTGAAGCATGGTCTATGGCCATCGCTCTGGTCAACTGGACAACGCCGCCTTTGGAAGCGCAATAGGCGGCCATCTCCGAGCCGCCCACCAAGCCCAACTCCGACGCAACGTTGACGATGACTCCGGTTTGCTGGCGCTTCATGATGAGGATTGCGGCTTTCGAACATAAGAAAACACTTTTCAAATTCACATCCATGAGATGATCCCATTCTTCAATGGTGGTTTCAGGTATTTTTTTGGCCAGTACGATTCCCGTGTTATTGACCAAGATGTCCAAGCGGCCAAATCTATGAATCGCTATTCTAAAAAGCGTCTCGACCTCTTGAACCTTGCTCACGTCCGCCTGATAGAAGAATATCTTTCTTCCATAAGGCTTCTCCTTAGGGGCTTTCTTTATGTCAGAGAGGATTACCCTGGCTCCTTCGGCAACAAAGCATTTCGTCGTAGCCAGCCCGATCCCCGATCCGGCCCCGGTGATAAGAGCGACTTTATTTTTTAAATTCATGAATGAAGCGTCCTCCTCTCTATTTGTTAGGTGCATTTTTTTCCTAGAGAATTTGATCATGCGGCCGTATGGTGGATATCACCGCCAAAAGAGAGGCGGTCCTGTAGGAGTGTTCAATAAAAGGACTCGGCCTCATTTTGTCCTCTTTTCTTATGATGAAACTCCTCTGTGGATCCCATGTCGTTGCAGACTCACGTGGAGAAGGTTTTTCTGTCAAGCTTTATATTAGATATAAAAAAGAGCAATGAAAACTCTCCGGCCTAAAGGCCGGAGAGTTTTCATTTGACCCCCTCTTTAAGGATGGGTCAATATAAATCATAATGGCCTAAGACGAAGATCAAGATAATGACGCCAGTCAAGCCCTGAAAATGCGTCTAAAGGCAGCAATCCTATTTGTTCTGAAGAATTAATAGATTTATTG
>Ga0315293_10002000_pt1 | contig 19709 bp, 16 predicted proteins | sample YL17G13_20_MG_FD_203071 | JGI IMG/M metagenome (GOLD analysis project Ga0315293, IMG submission 203071) | Sediment microbial communities from Yellowstone Lake, YNP, Wyoming, USA - YL17G13_20 | ecosystem: Environmental > Aquatic > Freshwater > Lake > Sediment | place: USA: Wyoming | collected... | reverse complement strand
GATTATTATCAGAATCAAACAAGTCACTTGAATGAATGCGAGGGCGTCTGTCATTGATTCGCATTAAATTTAAAAGCCAGACGATTTCTTTCGGGTCGTTAAACATTGGTGTCGCTGATAAAAATAATAACCGCAAATTTTCTGCATATTTTACAAGATTGATTAGATAAGCTGCATCTTTATTATTAGATTTTAAATTATGAACTTCGTCAATAATTATCAACCTGTTGTTAAAATATCTTCTGAGCCTTTTGATTCCTTCACGACTTATTTTCATTTTTAATTCTTCTTCATCTTCTTCACCTTCGCCTAGTTCTTCTTCGTCTTTTTCTTCTTCTTCTTCTTCTTCTTCTTCACCTAGTTCTTCTTCTTCTTCACCTTCGTCTTCTTCTTCACCTTCATCTTCGTCTTCTTCCGCTTCGCCTTCATCTTCGTCTTCTTCCGCTTCGCCTTCGCCTTCGTCTTCTTCTTCACCTTTGCCTTCTTCACCTTCGGCCCCCTTTTTAACGAGTTTAGATTTTTGTATAATTCCTTCTCCACTAATCAACATTTTTATAATCGATGAAAACTTTTGATATCCAAAAAATAAATATGATTTTTTTATTATTTTGTCAATCTGTTTTTTTATTTTCAATTTAATCTTTTCTTCCTCAAGCGGATTACCAACTTCATTATCAATGTCAAATAATTGTAAATTAATTTCTTTCAAATACTTATTTCCAGTACACCCACTTATTGTCCATTTTCCCGATTCATTTCGATGCAATTTACTAACGTCAAATAATTCTTTTTTGAAATTATTTTTCACATTTATGCTTGAAATAACAACTATTTCTTGTTTTATTCCCATTTGATTCAAATAATCTCTCATATTTTCAGATATTCCAATGGCAGAACATGTTTTCCCAGAACCTAGACCATGATACAATAGTAAACTATTATACGGCGTTTGAAATGACATGAAATTTTTTACAAAATATTGATGTTGTTGCAATTCATATGTTGCATTGCACATTTTATCAGCATGTTCTATAAGTTCTTTATTTCTGTATATTTTTTCAGTATTCATTGTATCATAGAATTCTTTTTTTTCTGATATTTTTATATTAAAATTTTCATCATTTAAATCCGGATAAAGAAAAGCATTGTTTATTTTTTTATTACTTTTATTCTCATTCGGAACAATCTTTATTTTTTTTTTTACTGGCAATACTTCTTCTATCTTATCAGTTATTATTTCTTCAACTGTATTTCCTTTCACCTTTTTCGGCTTTATTTTAATTTTCATCATTTTCTTTTTTTTTGAAGCACACCGATTTTTTTCGGTTTTATAACACTCCTCATCATTCGCGCTCGCATTTGGATCCGGATTATAAACACACCTTTTGGTTGCTTCATTATATTTACAAAATGCTTCTTCAGCAGTCGCAGCAGCAGCGGCTGGACTTTGTACTTCATCCACTAGTTCCTCTTGCTGTTGCTGTTGTACTTTTTTCGCCTTTTTCGGATTTATTTTGATCTTCCTCATTTTATTTTTTGAAGCACACCGATTCTTTTCGGTTTTATAACACTTCTCATCATTTGCGACTGCATTTGCATCCGGATTATAAATACACCTTTCAGTTTCTTCATTGTATTTACAAAATGCTCCTTCTCTTCCCATCACTTCTTGTTGTTCTATTTGTTTTTTTGATAATTCACTTTCCATAATAAATGTTAAAAATATTGAATATTGATTGATAAAAAATCTATAATATAATATAAACAAATAATATATTATAGATTTATACCCATTATAATTGTATTTTGTATTAAAAACATGTTCAAAGTATATCGCATATTACAAACTTATTCAAAGTATTATTCACACTCGTGATTATATTTTTTTTTTCAACATTATATGGTCGAATAATGTCCATGCATTCCTTGTACGATAACCATTTCATATTTTTTACTTCCGATGTTTGATATTCATTTTTTTGAATTGTGTCTCTGCTCATGTATGATAAATAATATTTATTTTTATATGATTTTATATTTGACCCGATAAATATTTCTTCGTATGGAATCACATTATGTATCTGTTTCAAGCTAAATTTATCGTATCCTGTTTCTTCTTCAAACTCTCTAAATCCGCAATCTAAATCTTTTTCTTGATGGTTCCTGCGCCCTTTTGGAAACCCCCATTCTGCTGTTTCCCATTTGGTTGTAGACGAAGAAACCAAAGTTTCTAAACTATATTTTACACCCGACGACATCTCAATTCCATTTTTAAGTTGTAAAAATTTATTTTTTGAAACCTGCTCCTCCCCTCTATATTGTATTCCAGAATATTCTCCCCATAATAATGACCATAGTTCACTAAACGGTTTTGTTAATATGTTATTTTTTTCATATACTGTCATTTCATCAATAATATTTTTAATATACTGACAGTTATACAGTGAATATTTTCCGCGAATAAATTCAACATAACCAAAACTATCAGTTCTTTGAATCATCAAGTATTCATATTTATTTTCAAGTTTGCATTCACACTCACATTCACCTTTTTTATTTTCCTCTTTTATTTTTTCATATTCACTAGAGTTTCGAAATGCAATGACACCTATACTTGTAATGGGCACGCTGCAATTTGAATACATGTGACCGTTTTTTCCACAATTATTACAGTAGTTGCCGTTGCTGTTACTGTTACTGTTTCCATCATTAACGAATTTTTGCATATTTATCTTATCTTAACTGTTTCAACTGTTCTTGGTTATTAGTTATATGTAAAAGATGAAATCTTTTTATATTGTTTGAATACAAACACACAACATAAAAAAGATAAAAAAACGCACCAATTAGAAAAATATGACAACTAAAACAACTACAACAAACAGTTTAGACTCCAACGTATGGGGGCCACACTATTGGTTTGTGTTACTTACAATGGCAACGTCCTATCCTAAACATCCAAATGATGTTACAAAAAAAAAATACTATGAATTTATTCAAAATTTACCATTGTTTATGCCATCCAGCGCAATCGGCAATAATTTTAGTAAATTATTAGACGCATTTCCAGTTACTCCGTATCTCGACAGCAGAGATTCATTTATCAAGTGGGTTCACTTTATACACAATCGAATCAATGTTTCTCTAAATAAAGAAGAAATCTCACTTCATAGTGCTTTAGAAATTTATTACAACAACTATAAACCTAAACACGTTGTGGCGAAAGAAAAATATAAACATTGGCAAAAAGTTGTCTTCGTCATTATTGTAATGTTATTTATTGCATTTATTAAATACAATATGAGTAAATCAAATTAATATTTTTTCATGTTCCATAAATAATATTATTTTGGAATCATATTTGCAATGAATTATTTTAATGCAGTTAGTTTATGATCGATCTGAATATGCGTTTGGCTTGCTTGCGTTTGGCTTGCTTGCGTTTGGTTTGCTTGCGTTTGGTTTGCTTGCGTTTGGTTTGCTTAAGTCCGCCCATTCGACATACACTCCATGCTTCTGAGGGATCCGCATCCGCACATTTTTGTTGTCCACTTTGCTTAAGCTTACGCTCCGCAACACGCTCCGCATCACGCCGCTCCCCATCCAACTTGCGTTGTTCGGTATATTTTCTAAGTTCTTCGACCCTCTGTTTTGTTTCTACTTCTTTTCGTTCTTTGGCAACCCGATCAATTTCTAGTTGTTGATGTTGTTTGTATTCAGGGGATAACATGTAATCTCGTGTTTCAGTTGCCACCTGAATGGGTGTTTTACGATATCCGCTAGCACGAATATAATCTGCACAAAAATAATCCAACATGAATTTATTTTCACGCGCCATACTCATGGATGGAAACGGGATTTCGGGAGTGGAGCACAGCCATCGCACAGTATTGTCATTCAATGGAAACAATTTGCTGACCACATATGCCGACTGATTCTTATCAAGTGTTTCTTTGCCTCTATTATGTGGGTTCCACCTAAATGAAATGTCGCACCAATAAGAAGCCGGCTGAATTGGAAGTTTAAAAGAATAATCATCTTTCGCAACATTAGCATTGACCATAAACAATTTTTTGGCACATGAAAGAATGTCTGTATCATCCCCGCAATTAGGTTTTATGTCGGTTCCTACATAATTATTTATTATTAGATCCACATCATCGAGTGTTAAATCTGGAGGTGCGGATGGGTGGTACAACATGTCAATTATGTCTGAGTGGGGGATTGTTGAAAATTGAGGAATATGTGGATAATATTTTGTTTGTACTTGTTTCGTCATTGGATGAATGGGAGGTGCAGAAGGGGGAGGTGCAGAAGGGTCATGAAGGAATCCTGCTGCCACTGGCCGCTCGGATTGAAGCTGGCCTGCCGGGTCTAAATAAATCACTTCCCCATTTTCGACGTTACTAAACATTTTCCATCCAGGAGGTAGGCGGGCATCCATTTTTATTGCGAGTTTGTGTGTTATATAATATAATATGAAGATAAAAATCTATTCTATTTATCATTTTATATGACGACTTAAATATTTCTGTACCCAAGAACATACTTTGTCACGATAGGTTGGTTGGTCGAGCATTTGAGCCTCCAACTGTCCATGTTTCAAAAGGTAGTTTTTGGTATATTCAGAAATTTGGTTATTCATGTTTTTGGTGGTGTGTATATAATATTTATTTATAATATTCTATAATTTCAATTTTTTATATTAATTTAATATTTGTATAAATATAGGCAAACCAAATATTAAATTCACCATAACAATAAATAAAAACCAAAATCAAATGTCAACAACAAAAAAAAGAAAAATGTATATGACCGGAGGAATTCCAATATATCCAGGAGGATTTAGTTGCGTATTCAAACCACAATTGAAATGTAAATCTAAAAATAAAATTAGAAAAAATAAAACGCGAAGGAATAATTACGATAAAACGGGTATATCAAAATTGTTATTTAAACAACACGCAAGAATGGAGATGGATAACATTCATTTATTTTATAATGCTTTAAAGAGTATTCCAAAATCACACAAGTATTTTCTTTTTACAAAATCGAAAATTTGTTCGCCTGCAAAAATATCAAAGCGCGACCTCGCTGGATTCGACAACATGTGCACAAGTTTCACGAATCATGAAATAAATGAATCAAATATAAATGCAAATATTGATAGTTTGCGGTTAATAAATATGCCGAACGCTGGTCTCTCAGTAAACGAGTGGCTATTTGATACACCGCTTACAAGTGCGCGAATCATTCTTTTAAATAAGATAATGTCAGAACTTATTGTAAACGCGATTGTCCCAATGAATAAAATGGGTGTAATTCACAATGATATTAAAGAAGATAACATTCTAATTAGTCTCTCAAAAACAAACCCAAAACCCACCATCATTGACTGGGGAATATCGGGAATATCTACATCGCACAACCCCATTCCAGAAGTAATTATGAATAGGTATATTTCCATATCAAATCCATTTAGCAGTATCATTTTCACATCCGATTTTATGATGAGTTATAGCGAGTTTTTACAAATGCACAATAATCCGTCATCTCCTTCATTTCAACAAGAACTTTCCTCGTTTGCGCTTTCGCAATATTTAAAATTCAAAGAGATTGGGCATTACTCGTATGTTGAAAGATTTTTTATCGCCGCGTACACGTTTCAAAAAAAATACATGGACCCGAACCCGAACGTTGATGAAGCCCAAATTATTGAAGACACATACCACAAATACGCATCCGCATATATTACAGACGTGTTATTCCATTTTACCGATTTTGACCAAGAGGCTGGAACCGGCAAATTTCAATACGCAAAATATTTTACTAAAGTTTATATATTTAATTGCGACATATGGGGAACCATGTGTTGCTATAATGTATTTTTTTCAATTATAAAAGAACCCGAAATGCTCGCAGATATAAATAAAACAAAGTATTTCAATTTTCTCACAAGACTTTTATCAATATTTACCACAATAATAATGGAAAATGGTGACAAAAAAATAAATGTCAACAAATTAGTTACGTCTCTTACTAATTCATTTCATTAGAATGAATGAATGAGTTTACACAAATTGTGCATAATACGATGAGGTGATAATAGAACTTTTGTGATGAGGCATATAATCATCATGATTGAGTGATTCCACACAGGGAACGCAAGATGAATTTCTAGCAGCAACAATATCAACCGCATTGTTTATAATGTCATTGACAATTGTGTTCACAGTATCACTCAAAACCGCATTGTTTATAATGTCATTGACAATTTCATTCACAATCCCCCCATTGATATTATTTATATTTTCATTATTTTCAAACGTTTTATTTGGAACCGGTAGTGGAACTACTGATTGAACCACTACCGCCGCCTTTCGCATTTTTATTATCACATAATCATCCTCGTCAAATTCAAACTTTTTTTTATTAGCATCTGCGACTATGTCATCGATTATTGTTTTTTGAAGTAAAACCTTTTCCTCTAAATATTCTTTTACTCCAGATGAGTAAGTTGCAGAATAATTTAATATACTATTTACAACATTTACCACATGATAAACACCAGCGGTCAAATAATATTGAGTGTAAAATAAATATTTATTTTCTTCTTTTTTTGTTTTATCATCCTCTTTTTTCATTATTTGTAATTTTCTAATTCTTATAGAAATCCTTTATTTATTTTATTATAATTTTAACTTTATATAATAATAAAATAATAAATAAGAACAATTTGATGAATTGAAAATAATAAAAGTATTCAAAAAAAATATAAATTGAAAAAAAAATGTATATATTTATTTTTTGTAGTTTACAAGATTCAAGACATCATGGAGATTTCCGCCGCCGTTCGTACGACGACGGGAGCAGCAGCAGCAAAAGTACCAGGACCAGGAACACAATCAGGAGAAAAAGAAATAATGACAAAAAAACAGCTTGGACTGTTTCAAAGAGACATGAATCAAGCACTAAGCAACAACCGCACTGATGAAATGCGCCAAATGGTGTACGGCAACTCCGCTTTGATTGCAACCACGCGCGAAAAGGGCATCATCACCATGACGTTGCGATTTGCAATTCAAGAGCGCGACGACGCTTTGATCGCATCATTGATTGGTCGTCTTTCGATGAAGCGCGACTTTTTCGAATTGATGGTTTACAAAGGCGACCCAGTGTACAGCGCGCAATTATTTGAAACGCACATTGACGTTGCCGTGTTGGAACCAAAAGATGTTCGGTTCATGATTGAAAACGGCCTGACATTCTTGCTTCGTCACTTGGACGGCAAATTTCTGCATGATGCAGGCGGCACCAAATCCGAATTTGACAAGTGTTCGACTCTGCGTCGCTACTCGCTTCCAAATTGCGCTCACTACATTGAAAAAATCATGAAGGTCGTTGAGAGAAACGTCATGAAAGCCATTGCTGAAGATGAAAAGAAAAAAAAGAAAAGTCACCTTCCTCTTGGCATTGTGAAAAAACTGCAAACAGATTTCGCCGCTTACGACATTATAGTTGACGGCGGAAGCGTTTTACACTCGCGAAATGGCGAGCCAAATCCAAACGACTTGCGCAAAATGATTGACTTGTTGAAAGCGCGCGAGCATTCGCCGCTTGTTGTCATTCACGCATCGCACACCAACGTCAAACTAAACCCGACATATGCCCCAGAGGTTAACAAGATTCTTCAACAAGCCGGTATCACTTTCATTACAACTCCATCGGGGTTAAAGTTGAACGACGACCTCTTCATTCTGCTGGCATACTTGATTCGCACAGACCACGCGCTTGCATGCAGCATTGTTACACGCGACACATACACTGACCACATGGACACATTCAAAAACACGCAAAAAAATGTGTCGGATGACTTCGGCAAGTATCTGGCAAATGATTTGATTTCATTCACGAATGATGCATTCGGTCGTATGCACGTGCCACCCACCCAAACAAAACCATTTTCCAATTGCATTCAAATTGTGGAGCCGCATGCATACATTCCATTGTTGCCCACAACACCAAATATGCCATCCCCCGAATTTAGTCAAATACTTTTACAATAACATTTCTATCGTATCGTGTAAAATAAAATACAAAAAATAAAAAACTAATTTATTTTTTTTATGTATTCGAGCTATCATTCTATTATATTTTATATTTTATTCAATATTATTTAATAAATTATTCATTTTTTTTGGATGATATAAAGTAATGGAGCGAGGACTATAAAAATATCCACCATCTACAACGCCGTTTGTCCGTCCAATGCTTCTTTGTGTGCACGTGTATTCGTTCACGAGTATATTTGTTTTATTATAACATAAAACACCCGTGAATAGTCTCTCGCAAACATATTCAATGTATATATTTTTACTTGTCAAATTCGACAAAATATTCTCTTTATAATTCACATTATTTGTAATATAAGTTATTAAATCATCTGTTAACTGTTCTAGTGCATTATTACTTATCCAAAACATTGTACCACCAATAAAATCTGTCCAGTTTTTCTCCAAATGTGGAAACATGGAACAAATATGTTGTAACCCTTCAATATTTTGTGGAAAATCCAAATCATAATTTTTAGGAAGACAACATGACTGTGCGCCAACAAAGCCAATATCATTTACTGTTTTGAAATAATGTTGTAAAACGCAAAGGTTATTATAGTCAACTAAAGGTCTAATGAGTTGTTTTCTCCATTCAAAATTATTTTCTGTGGGATTTTGTGATATTTTTGTATGAAGTTTCAACACGTAATCGGTTTTAAAATGTTGTCGCATATATTTGACGCATTCTAAAAATGGATAAATATCAACACCTTTATTTTCTAATTTCAATACAACAAAATTTGGATTGATAGACTTTAGTTGATTGTCCAATGTGCTATTTTTATTCAACGTAAATATAACATTTACATTTTTAAACACTTCGCCCACTGCATTAATATATCCTAAAAACTCATCCAACAATTTTTCATGAAACAAATGTATTATAATAGTTATATTATTTATATCATTTACTATTTTTTTTTTACATCCCCTACCTTCATTCATTCCATGCATTTTAAAATGATGAAGCGCTTGTTCTCTTGTCAATTTTTTCAAATCTGGATATGATTCCACGTAATAATTGTAATCAAACTCATTGTTTTCACGTTTACATTTTCTACCCTCATTTTCTCCATGCACTTTCCAATGATGAAGTGCCTGCTCTTTTGTCAAATGTCTTAAATCTGGATATGTTTCCAAATAATAACTGTAATCAAAGTCAAACATTGTTGATTCGTTTCTATTATAATAAAAAATAATATATTTAAATAAATAATTAAACGAAATAATTTAGAATCGATTATAATATCAGAGTAATTTATTTTTATATTTAACATTATATATATATAATTCTAAATAAAATGCCTTCCAAATTATCAAAGTGTACAAAACAAACCCAGAAAAAATACACAACAAGATCATCTCCACCTTTTCCTGCAAATGAGTGTAAAAATAAAACAAAAAAAGGTAACAATGGAAAGTTTTTTAAATCAGCTGTAGACAAAAATGGCGTTTACAAGTGGATCGCACTGAAAATTACAAACAAGACTAGACGTAAATAAATAAATAATATTATATTTATTATATTATTATATATATCACACTATGAAATTCAAATTCGAATTCATTATTTTTATTATAACCGCCGCATTGATTTTGAATACTTATTATGACGGAAAGTATTTTAAAATGGTAGAGACGGCAAACGCGAGAAAGTATATTAAAATGGCAACATTTGGATTCTTCGGATTATCCATGTATTTATTTTTAAAAAAGAACCCGGCAAATTCTCAAACGATTATGCACCATGCGAATGAGTTGATTAAATATATGCCAATCAGCAGAGAATCGGCAGACATGCTGACCCCATTATTCGATATGACAAACAAACGCACATTTTTTAGCGGCAACAACGGAAACGATGATGAAGCAGAAGATTGGTCTAATGCTGATGCAACTACATCTAGGCGACAACAGTATAATATAAATAAAATGATGAGCTCAGGAGGAACTTCGGCGACAACAACAAATGGTTCCGGAATAAAAGCCACAAAACGAAGTGTAAGCGAATCAAAGAAAAAGTTTGTGGCTGCTCAACAATCCTGGAAATGCGGCGACTGCAAACGACAACTGCCTAGTTGGTTTGAAGTAGACCATAAGATTCGCCTTGAAAATGGCGGTTCCAATGCAGTGGATAATTTAGTGGCACTGTGCCGAGACTGTCACGGTAAAAAAACAGCATTTGAAAATTTTTGATTGAATTATTTGTCATCTGTGTCATTGGTTTGTTTGTGTGTGGTTATTTTTAATTATATAATAAATAATATATATTATATATAGTATTTTAATTTATTTTATTCAATGAACCCCGTCGGAGCAACAACATCCACAACATCCACAGTAATGAAGTTTTTTCTAATAGTAACGGCATGCATTGTTATAAATATTTTTTTATATTTGATAGAAGAAAAGTGGATTGGTGGTGTATTTAGTGGTGCATGGTTATTTGCAATATTTTTGAGCTACTTGTATAACAGAGGGTTTGATTTAAATATAACAAATTATAGTTTGACAACATTATTACAGAGATATTTTCTTCCAATAGTTACATATATAGTATGGATTGGTGTCATTTATTGGTGGATAGCGGCACAAAATGACATAGACGAACCGAAAAATATAGAACATAGTCAACTTTCTAGAAATTTCGCACTCATTACCGGGTTATTCATTCCCGTTTTAGCCGGAATAGTCACATATTATTCAACTTATAGTAAACCAGGTGCAGGTTGGGCAATTTTAAATAGTATAGTTTTGCTAGCTTTTGGCTCCTATTGTTATTATTTAAATACTTTGGACGATGGTTGTGAAAAAAATATTTCAGATACTATTTGTTGGACGTATGCTGCCAATGCAACATTTCTGAGTTTTATTCTAATCACCGGATTCTTTATTTGGTTATCAACACAAGAGGTGGGAAAATATGGAAAAATTATTCAAATTTTACCGAGAATTTTAACAACCAACCCAACATCGCCATTCAGCATATTTTCAATCATTACTTATTTAATCATATGGATTTCATTCATCATTGTATCTTTTCGACATCATGACAATGGATTCTTCGGAGATACTGTAAATGCAACATTTACAATAATTGGAATAGTCATGTCTGTTTTATTATTTTTTAAAGAAAACACATATATGAAACTTTTTATAAATAAATTCATAGATATGATAATGTATATATATAATCAACCCTTGTCTACAACCTTGTTACATGTATCAATCATAATTACATTTATAGTATCTATTTCTTTTACTTCAACATACATAAATAAAAAACCTGATTACAGCAATATTGGCGGCATTTGGGCTTTGGATATAATATTATCGTTATTATTTCTTTTTTATATTATTTTGGTAGGTCGGAAATATTATTTATCATAGGGCAGGCAAGTGCATCATCTACTATTTATAATGTTCTTTAGTTATTTAATATAATAATTATAATTATATATAATTATATTAAGTATAATATTTTTCTTGTCCATAATTCATATAATTATAAATGTCCTTTTATCAAAAAATCGAAGACTTAAAAAATGCAGCTAAAAACGCAGCTAAAAATACAAAGGAATCATTTGAAAATTTAGGGTCAAAAATAGGAACTGATTATAGTATAAAAAAATCACAATTACAACAACAAGTTTCACAAAATGCACAAAGTAGATATATAATATTTTTAATTTGTATTTTAATAATTTCTGGAATATCATACGGTTTGATTCATAGATTCATTGGAAATGAATGGTTGTTTTCAGTCTTTCTACTTTTGATATTCGCATTTGCAGCCATCTTGCGCTTTGTAATAAATATACCAACTATTTATGTAATCATATTCCTATTGGTCTCCGTGACCGGTTTACTTTTTCTTCTTGTAAACAAGCTTGCAGGAATTGTCATGTCTATAATTGTCGGATTGTTACTGCTTCATTTGCTATACATTGTGGTCGTAAAGGGTGTAAATGTAACCGAATCAATCAATATCTTTTTTAGCGGCATGTCAATATCATCTGTAACAGATGCGTGGAACTCCATCACAAAAATCACCAGCTTCTTATGCAGCTATTTCGTAAAGGGATTTTTGGTACAACTTGTTTCAAAATCAATGCTTATCATTTTTCTCATGTATTTGGCTCTACTTGTCTATATTTATACAAAACAACCGTACCAAATTGTGTCTGATAATAAATCAATTTTCTTGTGCATATTCTTGTTCATCGGATTTGCGCTTTTATCATTGCTTGTCATGGGATTTGAAGCATTTGTGCCTTTTATCACATCGTTTTTGAAATACACGATACTAATCGGAATTGTTCTTGGAATCATTCTTGCAATTTTGCATGTTTATAATAATGTTCCCATGATTGCAAACACGGTATTATTTGCCATAAATATCGCAATACTTGTTGGTATTTTTGCCATGATTGTCAAATTCATTGGCGCAGAAGCACCAGGTTATATAACTGGACCGCCATCCTGGTCTGGTTTACTTTTCGAAACACTCATTTATATACCTTGTTTGTTTTTAGACGCCGTTGACTTTTTAAAGACTGAATTTAAACTAGCACAGACACAGTGGACTTATTTCATTATCCTTATTATTGAAATCATACTGATTGCATTACTGTTCATTCTTCCGAAAGCGTTTGATGCAGTCATTAATCACAATGGTGAAATAATACAGGATGAGGATAATAAAGTGTTGCCTCTTAATAAAAAAAAAACGATAGAAGTTACGACTACCGATTCAAATAATAACCAGATAAAATCTTTGACACTGTCACTGGCAGACAACGTTAAACAAAACAAGCCAACTTATAACTATGGATTATCTGCATGGTTTTATATTCACCCTCAACCTAAAAACACAAATTCAAGTTATACAACATCAGGTGGCGTAAGTATACTTGACTTTTCAGGAGCTCCAACTATAAATTATGATGCAACTGATAATGTATTAAAAATTATTGTTAGTGGTAGTATAATTTCAAAAAATTCTCAACCAGAAAGCCAAATTCCTTTGCAAAGATGGAATCATTTGTTTATAAACTTCAATAGTGATAGCACGATGGACGTGTTTCTAAATAATAAATTGGAAACTTCAGTACAAAATGTGTTTCCCCTTCTTCCAACAAGTTTAACTGTGGGAAAAGATAAGGGAATATATGGACAAGCATGCAACATTGTCTATTATCGAAGTGTTTTAGGAAGTGATGCAATATCGTGGATATATAACACACATAAAGACCTAAATCCGCCGACATCTCCAAACTTTTAATAATATTATAATATTATCTTTTTATTCTTTCATTTTGAAGATTTTAGGAATATATATATATATATCTCCATCTATTGTTCTCTTGATTAATTATATATTTTATTTATTCATGTTATAAAAATGAAGAGAAAAGAGAAGAGGTTTTACTCATAATCAAAAATTATAATTATTTAATAAAAAAAATAAATAATTATTATATAATACACATTATATATAAGTCATTTTATAACAAATACAGAAATAGAATACTAATGGCACTACTAGATATTTCTTGGACGACGATTATTATAGTAATACTTTTAGTTGTAGTTGGTTATTTTATTTGGAGCATGGTAACTTCTTCTTCTTCAACAAGTTCGACTGGAACAACAAAATTAGCCACTATAACTACACTCAACATTACCCCAAGTAACTCAAACTCGTTTACATTTTCAACTTGGATTGCTATAAATAAGTGGGGCAATGGTGGTGGTAATCTTGTAAGTATAGGCTCAGACGCTACTACCTTTGCTTTGAAATTAGGAACCGCCATAAATAAATTATATCTAAAAATAGGAGCTGCTTACACCGAGGCCACCGCTATAGCAGTAGGTTTAGTGCCGCTTCAGACATGGGTATCAGTTATTGTATCTGTAAATAATGGAAACTCGGCAGATATTTACATCAACGGCAAGCTTGTTAAAACAATTGCGTTAACCACTACATATAGTTTGCCTAGTGGAAGTGTTAGTGTGGGTGGACCTTCTACTGCAATTGATGGTTATATATCCACGACATATGATAACAAATCAATTGGACCGCAAGAAGCCTGGAAAATTTATTCTAGCGGATATGGAGGTGGAGGTAGTGGAATTGGTGACTTTTTTAATAAATACAAAATTCGATTCGCTTTTGTGAAAGACAATGTGGAGTTATCTCGTCTTGACATTTAGAAAGAGAACCTACGGTTCTCCTTTAACCTCTCCCTTGAAGAAGGAGGGGGTCGTAGGGGGGTCCCCTACATGGAGGGTGAGTAGTTCCCTCAAATAAATACAAATAATTAATACTAATATGTTAATTATTTATTATTGATATAGATATAGGTAGTTTAATTTATTAATACAAATACAAATATAGAAATAACAACACTAATGGATATTTCTTGGATGACGCTTATTGTAGTAATACTTTTGATTGTAGTTGGTTATTTTATTTTGAGCATGATAACTTCTTACTCTTCTTTTTCTTCATCAAAAGTTTCGACTAGTATAACAAAATTAAACACTAAAACTTTGCTACCTGTTACATCAACTTATTCATTTACATTTTCAATTTGGATTTATATAAATAATTTTTACAAAAGGTATTCAGACGGGCAACAGCTTTTACAACATATAATATCGACGGGATTACCATCACCACCACCAGAACAGATGTTTTTTTTAACTTTAGACATGAACTCTAATATATTAAACATTACAATAGGACAAGGAAGCTATAAAATACCAGTAAATACAGTGCCGCTTCAGACATGGGTATCAATTATTGTAACAGTAATTAATGGAAACTCGGTGGATATTTACATCAACGGCAAGCTTTTTAAAACAGTTGTACCCCCTCCTCCTCTTCAATTCTGGTATGGTACAGCAGTATCTCCAGATTTTAAGGATGTCATTAAAAATACCGACCCTACAACTTTTAAAACGTTGACAGATGCTGGACAAGAAATGCGTCACATGTTTGATAGGAGGACTAACTCATATATAGATGTAAATGCATATTTGTTCAAGTATAATGATAATGATGATTTTAAAATTGAAGTACAAGTGAATCCCGAGTTTAGTCAAGATACAGCGCGCGAATATGCTGGAAAATATGCAATTGTGATTGGCCGATTGCCAAAAGCGCTACGTCGTCATGTGAAAACAGTTTGGATTCACAATGGGAAACAACCGTTTGGTGGTGGTAATAATAACATACTGATTCATGTAGAACAGGGTGACGACTACATTAAAAACGGAATTCTTGAAGAAATAATTATTCACGAAGGATCTCATGCATCGCTTGATCATTTATATGCAAATGATCCTAATTGGATAAATTCACAACAAAAAGACAATGCATATATTTCTACATATGCCAAAGATTTCCCCCGAATAGAGGATATAGCTGAAAGTTTTCTTGCATATTTTGCTTATACATATCGTAAAGATCGTATCACTTCGAATACTTATAATAGGATTATTTCAACCATTCCAACCCGAATAAATTTCTTCGATTCACAAAATTTAGACATGTCCCCATACACCAAGTCCTCCCCCTCCCCTCCCGGCCCTATCGCCCTCCCTGAAGCTCTATATCTTTTGCCTGCTGGATCTATTACTGTGGGTGGATATAATTTACTTGATGGTTATATATCCACAACATTTGATAACAAATCAATTGGACCGCAAGAAGCCTGGAACATTTATTCTAGCGGAAGTGGAAGTGGAAGTGGAAGTGGAAGCGGTGTTAGTGACTTTTTTGATAAATACAAAATCCGATTCGCCTTTGTGAAAGACGATGTGGAATTGTCTAGTCTTGATATTTAGAAAGAAAACCAAAGAGAACCTACGGTTCTCCTTTAACCTCTCCCTTTAAGAAGGGGGGGGGGGGTCGTAGGGGGGGTGCTTGTCGCCCCCTACATTGTTTATTAATTACAATTATAATTATTTAATAATAATTATAATCATATTATATACAAAAAAAATAAACTAGTAATGTTATTTTATGGAAAAGAAATAGACATATTTTATATTATTTTGCTTGTAATTTTCATTCTTGTTGTATATATTTTAATTTCATATTACATGCAACAAAAACAAAGTATTGCGATAACAACATCTTCGCAGCCTATTATTAGTACAACAGGCACAATAAATGATGTTCCAATTAAATTTAAGAAATATACAAAAGAAACATTAAATAGAGGCGCATTCGCAATATCACTTTGGTTAAATATATCTTCATGGGTGCTTCCGATTACAAGTGATGCAACTTTCAACATATTGACGATGAATAACACACCAAACCAAATATTTAGATTATACATTGACAAAACTTGCAATTTGTCCATGAGTTCAAAATTTATTACAAATGAAAATAATTATTTTAGAATAACGGGTGGCGGTGACAACGACGGCAATAATATAAACATTGCTTCTGGTAACAGTATGTTTCAAGTTACTGGTACAAGTAAAGAATTCAATGACGGAAATACTTTAACCTATACTATTCCTAGTGGTTCGTATACTGCGGATACCCTTACGAAAATGATTCAGAATGTTATGAACTCGGCAGGTAAATGGACGGCCATCGCCGCAGAACCAACCGGAAATCCCCCCACCGCCGCCATCCCTGCTGCTCCTCCTAATTTCTATATCGATAAAAAAACAAGTTCTTCATATGAATTTGGATTCAATTATAGGCCCGCGCCCGCGTCTTATAATTCATCGAACTTGACAATTACGCTTGTTGGAAATAAAGACGGTGTACCCTTTGATAGTCGCCTTATCTTTGGAGTTACTTCTTCGCAGACTACTTTTACAATCTACAAAAAACCACCACCAGCACTAGCACCAGCAGTACCATACACATTTAACCCAATTGTGAATGGGAATGCGACGTCTGTATTGCCAACAAATGAACCAGTGAATGTAATTTTAAATTACAATGGCGATGATGACTATAACGAAGATAAAAATCTGTTTTTTACAACAACAGATGGAACTAAAATACCAATATATAACACCAATACTGGATTTTCCGATAGTAATCGTGCTTTAGATGTATTTATTAATGGCAGGTTGAATAACACAATTATTTTGAATACTTCATTGACTAGGAATGATAAAAGTACAACAAACTGTAATGCCAGTTGCGTCTCGTATAATGACGCATCCATGAATTACTTTATTGATGATAATGTTGAAGTTTTGATTGGCAGCGTCGCGTCGTCTGTCCCCATAACCGGACCCGTTGGAACGATTTCGAATGTCACTTTTATTAAAGGCGGATGTACAATTGAAGACGCGCAAACTATAAACAACGGCGGAATTTCGAGCAACTTTTTAGATAATCTTTTTTCATATAAACTTCAATTTAGTTTACTAGAAGATGATAAAAAAATCAAAGTGTATGAGTTACTCTAAAAAACATCACAGCATGCCAGCCGTTTATTTTCACGATATTTACTCAGTTGTATAAAACCTTCGAGCGGATAATTTCTATTTTTTACAAAATAATTACTCGACGCATTTGTTCCCTGAAAATTACCAGCATTCGCCATTGTTGCTCCATATGCCGAGTATAATGAAAACCCGTTGCTTGTTATCGTGTCTGCTTTCAATTTTTGAAGGCGCGTGCTTCCCGATACTGCACCTTGTTGCGCAAATTGCGGGTTGTTTGGCTTATATATCGTGCTGCAATAGCTATTGGCGGGTTGATTAAGCGCGTTATTGTTATACGTTTTAGGATTTGAACAATTTTTCGATTGATAAACTTGCGGGCCATTTGGCGCATTCGTCGGGTACAAAAATTCAAACGGAATATTATCATTTACACTTGGATAATAAACGCCGTCCGCCTTTTTGGTTGTTGAGAGTCGTTGAGCCGCTGTTCTGCATCTAGACTGTAAATAGCCAGACGTGGTTTCATAATACGATTGTTTCAACGTGCAAATGCCCGATTTAATTCGATTATTTTCGGGATTACAGGCAATGCACGCCGTATCATAAACGCTGGTAATTATTTCATAACTTTCATCGACATTTACTTCATCTTCTTGGTCTGGAACAGTTTGAGCAATCGGGGTTATCGGGGTAACATAATAAATATCCGGGACTGTTGGTTCGTCCTCATCATAAAAAATGTCATAAATTGTTGGAGCTCCTGGAATGTCAAGAAAGATTTCAACAATAATTGGAATGCTAATAAATTCTGTTGGAATAGATATTGCACCATTATTTTGAATTTTATATCCATTATTAAAACTATTTTCCGCATATGTATCTGCTATTTGAAATGAATTCCCACCCGTCTCAATGCAGTCGCACGATTCTGCATTTGTTTTGTATACGCTTGAACCCGGTGTATCCATCAACTGCACTGTTGCCATTCGTTTTTGGCTAGAGTTGTCTGTTGACGAATTTGTGGGAACTAGCTGTCTGCGCCAATGCTTCAGCGGGCGCGCTTTAAAATCTGGTCCTATAAAATCACCCTGATTTATATTGGACGGAACACCATTTGCATTCGGACGATGCATGCCCGGAATTACATTGAATGCCGTCTCAACTTTTGTTGCATAGTGCGGCTGTCGCGTAGTCGTTAAAGTATTTGAACTTCTAAAATTTTGTGGATTATTTATTTTTGGAGTATTTGTAGTCATTGTTGATTGTTTATTGTTTATTGTTTATTATTTATTGTTGTAACTATAATAATTAATTATTATTATTTATTATTATTATTACTATATATATTATTTTATTTTTTTATAACAACTTCCAATTGCGAAATAGTGTATGGGCTTTGTATAAGGTACACTTCATCATCATCCGGGCATATTTTGTACAATGAACAGTCTGCGTACTTTATTTTCATTTGTTTTGTAGTTTCAGTATCCTTTTTTCTTCTTGACCCTTCTTCTGCTTCACCCTCTTCTCCTTCTTCTGTTTTGTCCTTATCATCTTCTTGGTAATCAGGATTGAATTGAAGAGAAGTTTGATATGTTTCAAGAATGTTATGAAGAATTTCGAGCTTTCTCGAAGGGTCCGGATTTTGATTCATAATTTCTTGTTGTTTTTCAATGTTTACTAATATAGCTTGAATATCATCGCGAATGCGAATTAGCTGCACATGTCGTTCTTTATTATTTACAACATTTTCATAATCAGAAACATATTTTTTGTATATTTCAAGCTGCTTATTGAATTCGGGGATTTTCACAGTAATTTCGGCAAGAGCTTCATCTTCAGTTTTATAATTAAATAATAAATCCAGTTTCAAGTTTATAATTTTTTCCTTCATTTCTTCCACCTTTTTGAACTGTGTTTCTATCAAATCATGAAGGTTGTGCATGTTTCCCAGCTTAAATCCACGACTTTTTTTTATCTTTTGCATTTTTAATAAAATAGACTTGATGGTTGCTGATTCTAAAATTTCTTCCTTGATTGCAAGCCTTTTTTTTTCATTTGTCGAGTCTATAAATTTGGTTTTTTTGTATAAATTATTAATTATTTTTTTTCTTTCTTCAAAATAATCTTGTTTAAGTCTGAAGTAATTTAAAATTTTTTCAT
>Ga0315293_10001999_pt1 | contig 19720 bp, 10 predicted proteins | sample YL17G13_20_MG_FD_203071 | JGI IMG/M metagenome (GOLD analysis project Ga0315293, IMG submission 203071) | Sediment microbial communities from Yellowstone Lake, YNP, Wyoming, USA - YL17G13_20 | ecosystem: Environmental > Aquatic > Freshwater > Lake > Sediment | place: USA: Wyoming | collected... | reverse complement strand
ATAGTCATAAAAAGATTTATATCTGCTACCCGTGGCTGGTTGATTAAAATAAGACATAATAAATCTTATAGAGGTGGAGGCAAAGCCGCTAGATATGTATGATTTATTAATAAATGTAAATAGTTTATTAGTATATAGGGTGCCATTACGAGTAAAAGCCAAACTTTCAGTATCTGATGTGGTAGTATAGTAACAAGTAATTCTTAATGTATCGCCAATTTTAGGCGTATTAGCTAAATTATTACTTGTGGAAGGTAATATAAAATCAAGACTCGATAGGGCATCATCATCTATCATTTCATTAGCATAAAAAATATTATTTTTAATAGCTGTTCCACGCACATTATACGTAACATCAGTGGATAATACCTCTCCACCCGTTGTAGTTGTAACCTTTTCTAATTTAGCAATTCTAGCTAAACTAATCGTAGAGGGTATGCTGCTCGAAGAAGTAATTGATAAAACTTTTTTAACTGCTTCAGCTATATTTTGTTTTAAGCTAGTATTAGTAGCCGTAAATATAACTTCTTTTACTTTTGTAATAGTCGTGCCAGCTATTGTAATAATACCACTATTATTAATTTGATCAGATACTGTTACTGCCAATCTTGAAGGTGCTTGGCGTAAATTATTAGCTACAAAGATATTTAATATTACATCATCATTTTCATTTGCTGCCGCAGTAATTGGCAAAATTAAAGTATTATTAGTTAAATCAATTGTTCCAACATCAGTCCATAATTCTTTATTATCTAATAGTCTAATTACGCTAATTTGATTAGAATCAATATTAGACAACGTGTTGGTAATAGTAAGTAAATTACTTATTGTATTAATAGCGGTAATATCATATAGTCCATTATTATTGGGGAAGCTAGAATCTTGAATTCTAACTTGTTTAAATAATAACTCACTTAACGCTCCAAATATAACTGCACCACCGGACAATGTTGCTGTGGAGGTGCCGGCAACTATATTGCCCGTACCAGAGTCGATGATAAGATTAGTGGTCGGATCGATGATAGCAAAATGAACACCAGTATCATTTGTAAAATTTTGTATATTAAGAAATAATTGCCCAGCAATTGGATCAAATTGCAGCGGTTGAATACTTTTTTTAATTAATGCATTATTAAATGCAAATGGTTGCGTACGCTTAATATCATCGGCAGTATATAAAATTATAACATTATCTCCAACTTGTGGAGAATTAAATCCAGTCAAAGTTAACACATACTTATTATTTACATCTGTTGTAACCGCGCCTACAGTTGATGATGCGTATCCATCTTGATTCCACAATTCTTTGCTATTACTCAAATCAACAACAACAAGCACTTTGTCAGCCGTTAATATAACGTCAGAGGAGGTAATATCTAGTGTAACTATTAATTGACTAGATACATCTAGCTGTATGGTTTGATTTTCTCGTCTTATAATATTAGAAACTGAATTATTCGTAAACCCAATAGAGCTATTATTGTTAAAACTATTGCCAGATCGGCTAATTGGTAAATTAGTGATACTTGCCGTAAACGCATCTTGTACGTTAGCTAAATAATTAACCCTTAAAAGAGTACTTTCGTCGGTGATCCCTAAATTGGTAATCGGTATAGTAATTTGATTAGCATTAAAATTACCAGCCGAATTGTTGACAGTAAATACATCCACCTCATTGTGGTAAACTGTGACCAATTCTCCCGCAACTGCAGGTGTATCAGAAGGTAAAATAATTGTGCAATTAAATAGAATATCTAATCCGACAATCACCCGCTCATTAGTAAATAAACCATCTGCATCAATCGTATTGTATATTTCAAGAGAAGAATTTTGTAAGATTATACTATCAATAGTTGTAAGCTCTTCTAACAACCCTAATACAACAACTGATAATCTTCCACTAAAATTACCCGATAAGACTGTCGCGACGGTGCCGCTTGCTTGTTTAAATGTATTAGCTGATAAAAGTACACTTACCGGATGCTTCACACTTCCGCTATAAAAAGTACTATCTACATTTTTAGTAAATGTAGCTAACTCATTACGCACTACATTAGATATATCCCAATCAATACTATCATTAGATGGTCGAGGATTACTATTAGTCATTTTACCATCATAATCTATGAAGGGATCAAAATCTACTATCCAAGTGTAATCTACTTGCAACACATCGCTCGTGGAGGGCAAGGTATTACCGGTTATACGTATGCGTCCAGTTGTATTAGTAGCTGCCGTTCCGTCTACACTTTGATCGGTAATAATATAGCGCTCTCCAGTATTAACATTAAAGACACGAGTAACACTAGTGGCTGGAATATGTAATAATGTAATGATAGACTTATCGCTAGCACTTACTATACTATTTTCATTTGCTATAGAAATATTTTGTTGAATTTTAGGAATTTCTAATACGTCAGTAAAGGTAACATTATCTTGTCCGTTAAATTTAGACTTGATACGATCTTCTTCGAAGAGTTCAATTTTATTATTAATCCAATGAAATGAATCAAATCCAAAAGGGCTACCGGCAAATGAACCGGTGTCTTTTATAATTTCATAATTGCCAGTTACTCTTCCAAGAAAATCTATACTTTTAGCTACAAAATTAGAACCACTTAATGAACCTGTAATCTCTAAAGTATCTTGAACTGGTTGTGCGGGCAATACGCCTTTGGCAATATTATCTATACGTTTTCTATTAATGGTTTTATTTTCATCTCCAGTTATTTGTCCCAATATAAAAATATTCTTTTCATTGGTGGGGTCATTATTGTTGCTTTTATCTTGATAAATAAAGCTGTCAGTATATTCTGCTAAGCGAGTGCCTAAAATAATAATATCTACTTTACCACCAGTTCCTTCAGAAATAACAGTAAATGACCCATCACTATTTTTAACTACTATACTGCCATCTCTGGTCATTAAAGGATCGCCCGGCTCGATCACCAATGCATCCAATACGCTACTATCTATGAGGGCAGTATTACGATAACCTAATGCCGTACCAGTGCTTGAACCGCTAAATATGGCTAATCCGCGATTTCTAAATGCAGCATCATCCTCTTGATCGCCTCCTCCCGAAAAAGGATAAATATTTGTTACATTAGATATGTTAGGAATGGTTGTTCTTACTATACTGTATTGAGAAATATTTCCAGTACTACTTGGAGTTGTAGCTTGCACCGTAACCTCAACAGCAAACTGATCTGATATATTAAGAAAATCTAAATTATTTCTAAATTTTGTTGCAATGGAACGATATAAATTGCTATTTGATGGACTTACGCTAATCCCATTAGCAACAACAAAAGAGGCGCCACCAAAAGATATAACGGTATCGCCTTTATTGATAGCTATAGTAGCTGGTATTGAACTAAAGGTAAATAGCACCAATCCGGAAGCTTTACTTGCACTCTTACGCGCTAATCCATAATTAGATAAGAGACGATCTAAATCAGAACCCGATACATTTTGAAGAGACTGAAGATTAGAAACATTAGCCAACTCATCATAGAGTAATGATAGTTGGCTCGCGCTTAATTCTACGAAAAGGTCGCGTGCGACAGTTCCTGGCTTTGTATCTAAATTAGGTTGAACTATCTTAAGCAACTCTATCATATTTAATATGATTTCATCTGCACTTCTAATAAGAACCATTATTCGCCTTTGTAGATTATATATCCAGTTATGTATGATTTATGGGGAAATTAACAGTTGCTTGTCTAAATGCCCGACTCAATACTTTAACTATAACATTAAATATTCGTGGATCAACCGCATTTCGTGTGATATCTATGTTTGATATACCAGCTATATGCTCGTCTGGCGTGATTTGTTGAAATGTTTCACTTAACTGTAATTGTTGGAGTTTTTTTAAATTTTCTATTGCATTTTGCAATTGATTGGTGGCTATATCATTTGTTATATTATCATCAAGAGCATTGCCAATTAAAGTCTTATTGATAAAAGAGCCGTACCAAGGTTGAAAAATATTGGCGCCCACGGGTGTAAGACAAATTTTAGTTATATCTTGAATTAGCTTTTGCTGACCCGTAATTTTTTCTAAATCACCGGATTTTAATACAAAATCACCATTTACAATCCTTAAATCGAATGACATATTATTTTCTATTTCCAAGCAATAAATTAACTTTTGCTGAACATGGTCTCAAATTCTTTAAAGACCAACATTTTTTGAAATTTGGATGCTCCATATTATCATAAATAAGCTTCGATTGAGGAATTATATGATCTATATTCCAAGTCCAAGTTGTAGAATCATCATTCCAAGTTTTAACACGATATGTACCATAATTATTCCAGTTCATCCATACGTCAAATTGAGATTCAAGATGATGTTTTAACTCTTCTAACGAGTAATCCATATACAATAGAAGACTTTTACCAGCTTTCCCACCATTATTTTCAAATAATATACTTCTAATAGATCTTCCAATGTTTGATCTTAATCTATAACAAATATCCTGTCTTTTAGCCGCTTGCCATTTTTGTGCTTTTTCATTCAATTTTTTTTTGTTTTTAATAGCATATTCTTTCAGATAAGTTGCTCTTCGACTTTTAATAGTATTTTTATTATTATTATAATATTTTTTACTTTGTTGTTTTCGTAACTCTTTATTTTTGTTATATTGTTCGATATTTGAATTTTTCAAATGTGGCTTACGACAGTCTTTACATGTGGTTCTATAGTAGACTTTACCTGTCTTTTTTGCTTTATATTTAGAAAAATACTCTATATCTTTTTCTATTGAACACTTCTTACATATTTTCTGTTCATAAGACATAGGAACCCTTTTCCAATGCAATATTATTATATAGAATGTAACTAATTGATTTTATTACTCATTTTGACCATTATTATCAATATTATTCTGATATAAATAGTTCATTAAAACATAAATTCCAGATAATTGTTTTTCAAATTCTTTTAAAGAGTCTAATATGAGTTTTGGCGTAACGGATTTTAAATATAAAACTTGCCCCATACGCTGCTGGGCAGGCTCATCAATAAGCCCTACTAATGCTTCTTCGGAAATAGTCCATAAAACGAGCTGTATGGCAATTATATCCAATAGCCCCAATCCGCTAAACTCTCCCATAATAATTTCTATTTTTCTTAAAGCCGCATTAGCCTTATTACCTACCTCATCACGTTCACGTGTTAGTTTAGTTATTTCTTTATCATAAAATTCAGGATTATGTTTATCCGTATCAAGACCTACATTGTCTATTTCAGAAAAATTATAATCACCCATATCGGGATCTGGGTGTCCAAAATCCGAATTAGTTTCGGTCATAATTTTTTCAAGCGTTAATTTATTAATATCATTTTCTTTTTGTTTATTTGATTTGTCAAAACCAACATCAGCCAAAGTGCTACCAAATTCTGGACCATTAACATCTGGTATTGGTTGCCAATTTATATCATTTTCAATGCGCCCTATCTCATTAATAGAATTAACTAACTCTGCTATAAATGATTGCAGTATCTTTATGTAGCGATCGGTAATTTGGTCTGACTGCAATAACATATTAAAAGGATCTTTGACGGCTTTCAATAATGCAGGATCTTTGATGCTCGTATCGGTTTCAATTTGTGCCTGTAAATCTTTTATATATTTATGACTTTCTGGATCATCTAACTTTATAGGATTAGTTCCCTTTAATCTTACACGAATAACATGTTCTATATATGGTCGTTTTAATTTTTCTCTTTTTGATAATTGTGTTTGAGATTTATCTGTAAGAAATGGCGCGCAAATTATATTAACGCCGGGCGTGACCGTTCGATCAATTCTCGGGTCTACCACAAAAGGTTTTAAGATGTGCGTACTAGATCTTATATCTGGAGCATCAGTTTTTTTAAAAATACTTGAATCATACCCTCGCTCGCGCATAGCAGTATCACGATCTTGAATTTTAAAAGTCTGAACATCTGGATCTAAAGGTTCAATATCAGGTTTAAATTGAGTATCAAAACGTCTTATATAAATAGATGCTTTTGCTCTAGTTATCGCATCAACACTTTTATTTTGAAAGAGATTTTTACTAAATATTGGAATAATTTCTCTACCCTGCAATATGTGATTTAATTTTTTTATTAATGATATCGCAATAGTATCATTCTTATTTTGTCTATCAACATCTCTATTCAATGTTGGATCGTGTCCTGGACTATAATAGTTTTTACCCTCTCCATCTACTATTGGAAAACCTATCATTCGATAAAATGCATTACAACGACTTTCTTGCGCAGTCAGTTCATCTGATTTGCTATTAACAAAGACATTGTCTCTTTTTTTATCAGCAATATTTTGTGTTACGCTAGATGCTGCGATATTAAATCTACTTCTAAACCTATCTATATTTTGAATTAAATGAGTATAATAATATTCAATATTGGGAATAACATCTTGTTCGCTTATATTGGGTCTTTTAGCCACAATTATTCTCCCTGTCCATCTCGGGCTATATCACCCTCATCGCGTCCAACTGCTCCTGCCTCGCCACCAGTGCCAACAGCGAATGGTGAAGATTGAACGAATGTATAAAGTAATTCTTTAGTAGTAACACTAGGGGTAATTGTGGTATCGGCGGGGTTAGTTAAAATACTAATAAGTTGATTATTAAAAGAAACCGTAATGATACCATTGCCAGCAACTACACTGGTAAGATATGCTATAAATTTGCCCGTGCCATCATATTTAAATCCACTTACATCGCCAAATGTAGGCGAACCAAGAATATATGACTCAATAGTATCGCTAACTTCTGGTGGTAAATTATTTGCTATAGGATTACCGCCAAATTCATTAAGCGACACCAGAACCTCAATGGGTTTGGTTGTAAATTGAATTGCAGTATTTAATTCAAAATCACTTTTAAATGGGTCGGCTCCCGTTTTAATAACATCTATTAAAGTTTGATGAGTTTGCGTTTGTAAATCTGTTAAACACTGTGTTACGGTAGTTTGTAACTTTTCTGCTGAAGCAACTGAAACGCTTTGTCTAAATTCAGTAATTGCACCAATAATACAATCTTGTGTAGCCTGCACATCTGGTAAAACAATACTTTTAAGAAGGGCTGCATTTGTATTCAATCTGGAAGCAATAGTTGAATTCATAAAATTCTTATTTAAAGCTACATCCGGGTGGCAACCCAATGTAAGAAGAGTTTTAGAAATGAGTATTGTATGATTGATTTTAAATGTATAAGTAATTTTATCTAAAAATAACCCATCGGTGGGCAATAATACTGGGTTAGCAGAAATTACATCTGGAAATGCAATAACTGTATTTAAAGTTCCGGAACTCGTATCTGTTGATACTACCTTCATAGCCGTAGTGCCATCATCTTCCCAAGCTAAACCACCAGCAATAGATAAAGTGCCAGTATAAGGCGCAATTAAATTATTTTGATAATCTCGAACTCCATCTACCGGAGGAGATAATACAATACAGTCTTTAATTCTAATAAAGCGGGGTCCTTTTGGATCTGTTCTACCAAAAGCTAATGGATAATAATAAAAACGCACATCAACAGTATACGGAACCCTGTTTGGAGTTGTAGTGGCTGTATACGTTTCGCCTTCTGGAAAGAATACTTGCGATACTCCTGCCGGCAAATCAAAAGCGTGAATAATATTATTAAACGCTAACGCTTCAGATGCAGTAGCATCATATAATTGAAAACTCGCAACACGAATAGGCACAGCCCCAACAAGTGGAATTGTTTGTATTACATTATTAAAGTATTGTAATGATCCTACATTAGAAATAATTTCTTTATTATTTTTAATAAAAGATGGACATACATCCGGAGTACAACAACCATCATCGCTACCATCTTCATCATCGCATGGAGGTAATTTGAAACTTAAATTAAGTAATCGCTCGATGATTTCAAAAATTAATAATAATACGCCAAGCAGAACGAATAAATTTTGAAAAATACAAAGCAAATCGCCAAGTTTAATTGTAATCGCAATTACACTATCATTATCGGCAGAATTAACTGCTTGAGATAACATCTCAATATTGGCAATAATCTGTTTAATGAAATCAATGATACGTTGAATAAGATATAAGATAAGAGCTAAAATTAATAGCAATAAAGCTATAATCATTAATATAAGCGCATAGAATGGGAAAAGCGATAAAAATTCAGGAATACAAACTCTAAATAAACGAATAAGAGATTTAATTAATTTAAATGGATTATTTATTGCACATAGTATTTCAATAATGCACAAAATCATATTTAAAATTGGCATAAAGAACGTATAAAGCATTAAAAATGGCATAAACTTTTCTAATAAAGAAAGTATAGCATCTAAGGCGTTTTTAGAAAAATTTGATGATAAATGTGGTTTAAAAATGCCTGTCGGAAGGATCATATTAAGTTCGTTAAATAACGCTAACAGATCTTCTATAGGTAAATTAGGAAATGGAATATCAAAACCTGGCAATTGAGGCACCGGTAACCCTCCAAATCCGCTTGGAGGATCAGGAACGATTATATCAGAGATATCTATCGGCTGGCATGGACACATTACTTCATATTCCTATTATGTCTAACCTTATATATACCATCTAATATATTTTGTTTAGCAGAATATGGTCTTAAATTATTTAAAGACCAACACTTTTCTCTATTTTTTCTAGAATATCTATTAGAGTGATCTCGTTTGCCAAATATGCGGCATTCGTTACAATATTTACGTTGTAATTCCGTTAGTTGAGCGTTACATTTAATACAAACTTTCATATCGATCCTAGTCCAACCTCGCGGCGCACCTTACGACCATTTAATAATAGATTTTCAGCATCTATATTCATAGTTCCGGTAGATCTAAACATCATATCTCCGTTAGAATACATCACAATACGACTTTCACTATGGATACTTATCCCCTCATTATCAATACGTATAACGTTTACTTTTCCTGATTGAGTAATCACACGCAAATCAATAACTCCGGCGGAATGTCCATTATTTAAGTTGCGTAAATCAACCACTCCGGGAATATTGCCAGCCGTATTATTTGAATTAAATCTTTCGTCAAGATTAGGTGTTGAACCGCCACTTTGAATTAATACTTCCCCATCAAACTGAAGGGCGGCTGAAATACTGTTACGTATATCACGCCCTATATTACCAATTAATGCACCCTGCAAATCGAGCCATAACGAATGGCGATCTACGGTATTAGCTCCAATATTAATATCTAATGAACCATCAAAATTAATACTTCCGCTTCTACCTCCGGCATTAGCTTTCTTGCCAGAAACCATTACTTTTTTAGATACAATGTCTTGTTTGCTTAACACTCGTCCGCTTGCCAAATTAGTTGTAACTGTTCTTTCATAAAATAAACTCTTATCTTGTTGAAAAGTTTTACAGGTATCGCTAATATTATGATAAGCCGTGCCGTGCTTAATATATTTGGGACTATCTGCTGATGAAAAACGATCAATAGGTGCGGCATTACCGGATAAATCATCAATCACTTCCACTACGGCATTAGTGCCAATAAAGGATTCAATCATAATATCTTGCAAATTCTGACTAACTACCAAATCATTAGGATCATTAGTATCAGGATTAGGAGTAATAGTTGAAAAATTCTCATAACGAGTTAAAAAGGGAATATTACCCGTTTCGCTGGATGCAGGCACATTTAATTTAAATAACCCCTCTTTATCAACATCTAATGAAAATCTACTGCGCTGTCTTGCATAATTATTATTCTTACTAGCATCTGGGGCGCCGACAAGATCTTTTTTAGAATTAATTTCAAAATGATATGCTATCTCCCTTCTTTCGGCAGTTTTAATGTTAGCAAATATATTGCCAAGAGGACTAATATCTGTTAAATTGGTTTTTATTTTCTTAATTGATAATTTATCGGTTTTACCAATAGGTATGATAGCCCTATTAATATCTAATATATTGCCATAAATATCTACTACGGTGCCTTTAATGGTTTCCATTAAATAATTAGGAGCCACCAGACTTAAACTTAAAGCGTCGGCACGACCTTCGCGTCTATTTAAAATATCTGTAATATTAATATTTTTATTATCTTGATATGATAAAAATTCTTGCTCATTACTTAATATATTAAAACTTTTACCAAACTCATAAATAGTTTCTCTTTTTTCTGTGCGAGCAGGATTACGCACAGATGAGCCGGCATTAGAATAATTATCCTTGGCTATTGGATCGAGAGCAATGACTTTTAATTGATCATTATAATTGGGCGACTTTTCGCGCAAATAAGAAGCAGATTTTATATTAGGCTCTTTATCTCTACGAATAATACCCTCTATAGTGCGAGAAGCTTCGGTAAAGGAATAAGTATTATCAAATGTATTAGTATATAAATCCCGTTGAGTGTCTAAATTTAATTGATTGCCGCGCTCGCCTAATGTAATGCCCTCATCTTGACTTAATTGTATAAATGTATTGGTGTTAGCTTGTAGATGAAAGACGCCTGGCTCTAAATCTGGCGTAGCAGGACGCGATGTATTAAGCGCCGCCGGATCTTTTGCCAAAACACCTACAACGTACCATTGTCCTCCCTCACTTTGTCCCATTATAACTGGTGTGCCAAGCTCGGGATATCCTCCAACAAACATTCCCCCTATTGGAGAGAAATAGCTAATGGGTAATTGAGCCCAAATGAGATTATTATAATCTCGTTTCATAGCATTATATTCTTTGAAGCCACCAATATGAACTTGAACCCGCAAAACATCAGATTCAAAAGCTACAATAGTACCAAGGCGCAATAATCCGGGAATTTTGCCAATAGAAATTTCACTTGTACCGCGACGATCTGGTCCCGCCATTTAATTTTTTCCTTCATCCTTGTTTTCAGAATATATCCAACAGTCTACGACAAATTGATGCATTATCTTATCCATACGTTTATCGGAGGCTTTATCGTGAACGCTAAGCTTGGTTAATGCGGCTCGCGCCATACTGTATGCGCTAATAGATGGAGATCTAAATTCGTTTTTATCATTAGCATTCACTGGCTGTACTTCGATTTGATCTTCAAAATCCCCTAATAATTTATCGGGCTGTTCGACTTTGGCTAATTCAAATAAATTGATCTTTCCAAGTAAAAATTTCTTTACTACTTGTGCCAAATCATTAGCTGTTGGATTAACAGATTCAAATCCGTTTTCGGGTGCAAAAAATATTCGTAATTCTAATATAGGTGTATAATTTGCCTCTTGCCCTACAGAAAAAGCCGTGCCAGCAGCTTGTAAAATTGCAGTTAATGAATGTCGGTTTTCATCAGCAAAAATACCATTCATAATGCTTTGTTCTGCCGTCATATCGCTTTGACCTAATAAATTACCCACAATCGTACCTACGTGCTCTTCATTATTAACATTGCCTTGTCGTTTGTGCGCAATATTAGTAATCTCTCTATTTTTATATAAAATTTTACCAATAGTGTCCAAGTATGTAGGAATATATTCTCCCGGCATATGCCCATATGCCAAATTTAAAGTGGTGGAAAAAGTCCTACCATACGTAATGCTGTGATTAACGCTTTCAACATAAAATAACATATCTTGATTTTCTAAATATACAACTTCTCCCACTTGCATATATTCATTACCAACAATAGTTACTGATCCAGTTTGCACTTGTTTTCTTGCTTTATTTAATAATGCAACCGCAAAGGGCGCGCATTGTTCTCTTGGATTGGTAAGAAAGGGAGCATCAATAGTTTGAGACGATCTAAAGCCATACATACGCATTAAATCATAATCAACGGCAACTGCTGTTGTTAATGCATTACCGCCTCCCCGAAATCCATTAAGATCTGCCGGCGGATTAATGGCAAAATTATCAGCAAATTTACCCTGAACCTCTACTGTAGTAAATGGAGGCGTATCTTCTTTAATGGTTAGAGTTTTAATATGATGATTTTTAATTACATAACGACGCCCAGAATTAGGTCCATAATCATCATAATTTTCATCTTCTATTAAATTTTCAAAAGCTTGAGGTACACTATCATTATTTAAAAATCCTGGCAAGATTGATTTTTTGGTGCCCTGTAATGTCGACAGACTTTCTTTAATATTTTTAAGAGCGCTAGCGGCAATTTTTAAAGTGCGCTGCCTATCTGCAAGTCGAGTCGCTATCTCTTGCATAATTCGAACTAAATCTGCATCTTTAATATTTATTTGCACTTGATTCTCACTGCCAGGAAATAATTGTCTTAAATTAAAAATTTGCCCGGTTCGTGAAAACAACCTATCAGATACTCGTTTTTCACGATTTGTAAAATCTACAGTATTAAAATTAAAAGCCTGCTTTGCAACTGTTGCAGTTCTTAATAACTCCACCCTTGTGGATACGCTAAAAATATTATTAATAGTGGCTTGTGTTTTAATGGAGCCGAGAGCCTCTAAGCTTTGTGCAAATACCTCTTCCGCTTCCTTTGCTTTCGTGGAATCTGCGCTTGCATTAATTAACTGTATGCGTGGTATAATGCCTTGATCGTCAGATAAAAATTTAAAATATGTATTGGCAACAGGATTGGCTTGAATAAAAGTAGCATTTGTGGCTAATAAATCCTCTATGGCAGCATCGGTCGATCTAGATAATGCTAATCCATACATTCTTATTTCATCTTCTATAACTTCTAATTTTGCCGTAGTATTTGTTAATTGATCGGCATATAAATCTTCTAAAAATTGAGGATAAACTTGAATATCAAATTCATCTTTTAACCTTAACATTCGATAAAATGTGCTACTTGGCATTTTATTATATTGTGGTGGTCTAATTTGAATATGTCCTTGTGAGTCGGCAAAGACTTCTAACTCTAATAATTTAGCAACATGCTCAATTTTCTCAGCAACTGTAATATAATCGCTTTTAAATAAACTGGGATTAGAAAATGCTTTTTCAAAAGCCTGAATATCATAATCTTTATCATACGAATCATCAACGATGAATAAATTTACATCCTGATTGGCTCTTACTTTCCAAGACATTCTGCGTGTTAAATAATGTGTCTTTTTTCTTAAATCTTTATTTCTTTGATAAATATCACTTAATTTATTTTGATCTTTACCTTCAAAAAATAAATCATAATCCATAGTAATATCATCACCAACAATAGAGATGGGCTTATTAGCTTTTGTTAGTTCTGTAGTAATTTGTTGTTGCTTGATGGTAATTTTATCATTAAGAGCTGTTGCTTTAGCCTGTAGTATTGCCAAAGTTGAAGTTACTACTTGCCCATTATCACTTGCAAAAGTTATTTTATCATTTAAATCGGCTTTTTCTTGTAATAAAGACTTAAGTTCGGCATCAAAAGTAGTAGCATTGATTTGATAATTAAGAACATTTTTATATGTATCATTATCCATTGTTAATTTTTTAAATGGAACGAAATTACCATATAATAAATTTCTATATTTTAGATCTGTTTGAAAACTTCTAAAAAAGGAAACGGCTGGATCAGCTCCGGTATGAGGATCTCGCCCCGTATTATCAACTTGTATAGTTGCTTTATAAAAAGTTGCAAAATTATATGGCTCTCCAGTAATTAATAATGACAAGACATTCATAATATCCTGCCCCGCAAAAGGATCTGTCGTGGTAGTGGCAAGACTAGTATTAGTGGCGCTTTCTTGGGCAGTATTTCCAAACATTACCAATGAGCCAATACCCTCTTTCCATTTATACACCATTCCATTTGGATCATAAAATACCTTTCTAATGGAAGCGTTTTGAATTCTTTCAGAATCTTGTACGAAATTATTTATGGTGGGCTTTTTACCAACATATCGTCCACTAGCATATTTAAGAAATACAGACTTAAATAATGCTTTATTTTCTGGCAATAAATCTGGCACCTTATCTGGCTCAAATCCATTAGCTCTATCAAATTTAATATCAAATGGGGTTAATGGATCATATAGGGAGCCGTCAAAAACATCCGTTGCTGGTCGTTGATTTACAACTCCAAATTTAAAATATGCCGCATTATCAGTGCCTGTAATGGCAACATTAAAAGTCCCATTACTATCATAAGAGGAGGTGCTATTAGCGACTAATCCGGCAAAGATCTGCGTACCGCTTTTATCTTTGGTAAATTGATTGCGCATGATTAGCCACAACCAATTTGGAAAATCTCTACCCACAGATAGTGATTTTTCTACGGAATCATTTTGTCCTGCGTGAAAAAAATCTTGCATATTTGCAAAAGCTTTACTTGCAGTTTGCAAAAATCCGCCACCCATTGCATCTTGCAAACCGCCAATAATCTTATTATCAACTTTAGTTTTGGAACTAACAAATATATGCACCACATCCATTGGCTGGATAATTAATTTAGTGCCATAATGTAGGCGTAGTTTTTTTCTTATATCATTGGTCTTGGCGTTATGTGCCTTCATAACTGTTTGAGAATTTTTATTTATTTGTAATTGATTAAAGGCACTTTTTACAATTCTATTAAATAGTGCAGCCTCACTATTTGGTTGAATAGAAACGGATTCTGCGACACCAGAAGGATCAATAATAGTGGCTGCCGGATTTAAAAGAGTAAGGGCGGCAACACCCAATAGAGAAGCTGCGCGACCATATGAGTTTGGATCTATACCATCTGCGCCTGCCAATTCTGCGCCTCGAAAATATGCCGGATCTATATTTACATTAAAAATAGAACCAGTAAATTGAATTTCAATTCCACTATTATCAATAATGGCTCTAATGCGTTTTCCAAGAAAAGTATCTGGTTCAATAATAAAATTAATTGGGTTAGCATTACGTCGCGCTCTCATTTTATTAAGAGCAGCCTTATCGTCTTGGATACCTTTATTTACAATATCTAAACTTAATTGTACGAAAGAACTTCCTTTTACCGTATTTGTAGCATCAGCTATTGCTTGTTCAATATCATTATGCGTTACCCTCATCAGCTGATAGGGATCGACGAAAGTAATATTAAAAGAACCCCCTCCAAAATTAATAGAAGTGGTGGTGCTAATGTTAAATGCTGTGGTAAATTCTATAACACCAGTACCTGTACCCAAATCAGTTCTAAAAGAATTTAATTGATTAGTAGTCCAATTAGTGATTAAAGTATCGCGAGACAAATTAGTAATGGTTTTTACTTGATCAATAACGGCTTTAAATTTATTAAAAGAACTGGAGCCAGAAAATAACGAACCCAATGTATCTGTGGCGGCAAATAATGCCGGCATTAGATGGTGATCGAGCGATCCCATCTCAATAGCAACACTTTCTAATTTGGTTAATCTTTCATAAGCAGCAATTTGCTTACATTTATTTTGAAATAAAAATTTAGTAGCACGTAAAAATAATCTTTCTTGATCGTCTGCCAAATCGATACGAGTATTATCTGCCAATGAGGCGAAGGCTCGCTTTTTAACAAGAATAGTTACCTCAGGTTCTTGCATCCAAATTTCCAGTTGCTTTTGTCGAGGATTAAAAAGAGACGTTCTTTGAAAACCTTCTTCGGTATAAGATCTTTCAGCTGATTGATCAAATTGATTTGCGAATGCGCCGAGTTTTCCGTAAGGAACGGTATGCCCATTTTTTACAACATCCAATGACTTAAGCTTAGAATCACCTAAACTAAATTGTTGCGCAAGTACATCTCCAAGACCATTAAAAAAATCACTCATTATTTGTTACTCTATTATGTCTTATTCGGCGTACGTTATTATATATCATCTACGAAATCCTTTACCAAAGGAAAGCGGCACTCCCCCTTCTGAATTATTAGAAGGTCCGGAATTTGCACTTCTTTGCCAACCATAACTATTAGTTCTATATCCTCTCTGTTGGGTTACTGTAAATTGAATATCATAATCAAATAAACCTAATTTATCTACCGATTCGGTATAAGACATACTTGTAAAAAATCCACGATATACCTTACCATTATAATACATCTCTACACCAAATGCCATAGCTGCCAACGTTGGCGGGTTACGGGGTAATAAGCTTTGCGTCTTGGGATCCGTTCCTAATATGCCGCCAGCTACGCCAGAAAAAATATCCCCACCTAATCCAGAAATACCTTTTCCTAAACTATCGATGGTATCTCCTAATCCAGAAACTAAACTGTCAGAAGCCATTGTTAGAGCAATGGGATCGAAATTAAATTGCTCTGCTCTATAAATTTCATAAAGCACATTTAGCCCCTCCACACCTGAACTGCCCGTATGTCCTCGTAAATTCAAAGTGGCTAACTCTTCGCCCCAATACTGAATAACATAACCGCCTTTAGTTCTTTCTGGTGTAATTAATTTCTTAAAATTATACTGAATAGATTGCGGATTGATATACATATTAATAATTCCAACTTCTGGAATAAACCAATGCACAATATGTCTATGAGTAGTAGCTTTTTGTTGAGCTTTAACTTTGCTGGACGGCAAGCCGTCGCCGCTAGCTGATGACATAGGTGGCACGGTAAAGCCATCCTCCTCAAAAGAACGAGTAGCTGTGCCCGCGGTGCCTAATACTTCAGTTATACTACCTAATAAATCAGTTGCCATTTAAGTCCTTAATATCCTGGATTATGCGGATCATATTTTGTGTAGTTGGTGCCGCCGGAGAGAGGGTTAGCTTTAACAATTGCATGAGGTGATTGGGTGGTTTGTGTAGCTGTTAATCCGTCTGCTAATCTAACGGTAAGTTCTACTTTGGCGGGAGCCTGTTCAGTTGCTTTTGCACCGGCTAGCATCATATGTGTACCTAAAGCAGTGGGGCGGGTTGTTCGTTGAGCGGCAGTAGCCTGAGCGGAGAGAGAGGAGTGGGGCTGTTGTGGTTGTCGAAATAATGACATATATTTTTCTGGTTGCACTGTTCCACGAGCAGTGGCGCGAGTTGAGCGCTCTTGCTCTCGTAAGGTAGCCTGATCTACTGATTCATTTCTTTTAAGCGCACTATCCCGTATTCTCTCTTGTGCCGCTTGAGCCATACTTCGAGTATTTGCAACTATAGTTTTTGGTGCAGTTACAAGCGCATGTCGAGCAGCCATTCGATTTTGTTCTGTTGCGGTTTGTTTTTCGCCTGCCTTAGCAGTAGGCGTTTGCATATTTTTTAAATTTTGCTGTGCATCAAGTATAAATCCCTTTAAATCCCCCTCACCTTCTTTTGAACCGGCAGTACCAAGCGCTATGCGCGCAGTTGCTAAAAAGGTTTGATTAGCTATAACAGCAGCCCGGTCTAATGAATTATTTATAACTTTTAATACATCTACTTGTTCTTTTTGAAGATTGGCGCCCTTTTGAGTTAAATCTTCTGTTGCCGTTAATGCATCTTTTAAAGCATTAGCGGTTTCTGAAGGTCCTTTAGCCATTGCCTCTAATAGGCGTGTAGCAGATTTGTCATCCGGCGCCATTTTACCAAAAGCACCGCTTTGTAACATTTCTCTTTGTCGCATAAACTGTGCAGCTGCTTGAGGGCTAGCTGCGGCTTCGGCTTGAGTATAAATTTTGCCGCCCGCCTGTTGTTTAAAAGATTTTTCAAGCATAGATGCAACCTGATCTGTTTTACCTTTTCTTAATAACTCCTCTACTTGAAATGCTCCCTGCAAGCCTCCCGGACCACCGCTTCTTGCGGAAATCATAGCTTTAGTTCCCATTTCTAAATTATTCATAGATTTTACCATACTTTGTATAATATTTACAGATGATTTGGCGGTTAATCCGGTATTTTGAAGAGCACCAGAAAAACGCGCTAATACATTAGTGGCTCCTTGAGTATTATCGCCTACCATTTTAAATTCATCGGCAATGGCGGTTAAATAACTTTCAGTATCTTCAAATCTTAATCCTAATTTATTAGACGCCTCTGCCATAAGAGAAAACATCGCAGCGCCCTTTTGGGCATTATCAGTAACTTGACCTTGCGCATTGCCTAAATCTTCATATGCAATCGACATAGCTTTCAATACTTCTTCATTATCGCGACCTGCACCGCGTGCTAATGTCATAGCTGCTGTTAATGCGTCGGTAGTTTCACCACCTGCCTTGCCCGAAGTAATCATTGCATTCATTACATTAGGGATAGTGCCAAGTTTAGATGCAAATTCACCAGTAATTTTTAAACTTTCCCCAGTAATAGCCGAAGTATTAACTAAATGGGTCCCGTATTGTTGGACTTTTGCAGATAAGTTTGTTACTATATTATTATGCTCATCAAATACGTTGCTCATATTACCAGTAGCGCCTTGCATATTCATATATGCGGTCTCCAATTGTTGTGCACTACTTGCCATCTCAAAAAATTTCTTAGCCCCTCCTTCTGTTTCATTAATTAATTTATTTATAGCTGGTGAAACCATAATTGCCGCTTTTTCCCAACTACCAAATCTAGCAGTTAATTCATTAAAAGACTCACTCATAGTATTAACTGATTTGCTATTTTTAATAGCTATATTTTGAAAAGCATCAAATTTTGTAGCTACAGTTAATACTGTGCCAAGAACATTTGCTGCAGTATCATATGTCTCATTAGAGACATTGCCTGCTGCAGTAAATTCTTTAACTTTATTAGTAGCTTCTTTAATGGCTGCCGAAGTTTTTGCCCAAACAGCCTCTAGCTTATCAGAAACTTCCTTTGAAGTTGTACCAAACAAACTAGTAAGTTTAGTTACATCTTCTAAACTTATTTTATATTTATCTATAATGGATTGGGTTTCCGGTGTAATTTCTCCGACCATTTAAATCCTTAATTTACCTTTTTACGTCTGCGACGTTTTGGTTTATCAGATGTTGCTTTTTCTTGCTCTTTCAAGATAGATTCGCGAACCATATCTGCCGCCGCTTCAAATTCTTCTTCGGAAGCCGAGTAAGAATTGCCTGTATCGGTAAGTGATTTTACAGCTTCAGGATTAATGAATGACCCTATCAAATATCCGTGATGTTTGAATAGATCTATATTTTCATTATTATCTTCTAACCAACTATTAAACATCCACGTTTTCATAATTGGATCCATATTTTCAATAGTCGGATCATCTGGTAGCTTGTTAAAAGTCTTACATAAATACCATAAAAATCTATGATCCGGCTCTTTTACGATTTTTTTATGTCCTCAAGTACTTCTTTCACCTCCTGTTCTGTGTGCAATCCATATTTGGTCTGAACTTCATTACGTAATGTATTAAATTCATTATATAATTTATTTATTGTGACATCTTCCATATCATCAACTAACTGCAATTTCAAATTAAAATCATCACCACCCAACGCAGTCTCCGTGGGCTGACCGTCTATTTCATAAATGGCTCTTGCTAATGTTTGACGACGAATTTCAAATGATGCATCCACATCATTAACGCATCCAAAGATAGACATTGTTGTTGCTCGGGCTTCTTTGGTCTTTAAAGTGCGTAATGAAAAGGTAATACCTTCCATATCTACATTTTTAGTAAGCCTGCCAATATTAGCTAATATTTCAATGCGTTTTTTAGCGTAATCGCCCATTTTTTCTTCTTTGGAGCCACGACGACGCTGTTGTAACTCTTCTCGTTCAGCGGCAGATAACTCATAGCCGGGCGGCGGTTGAGCCGCTCTATACATAGGGTTTAATGTGGGCTGATCGTCGTCAGGCTCACCTACATTAAACTCACGTAATGGAGTTTGGGGTTCAGAAGACTTTTTATAAAAAGATG
>Ga0315293_10001998_pt1 | contig 19725 bp, 16 predicted proteins | sample YL17G13_20_MG_FD_203071 | JGI IMG/M metagenome (GOLD analysis project Ga0315293, IMG submission 203071) | Sediment microbial communities from Yellowstone Lake, YNP, Wyoming, USA - YL17G13_20 | ecosystem: Environmental > Aquatic > Freshwater > Lake > Sediment | place: USA: Wyoming | collected... | reverse complement strand
CCACAACTTTATCTTTAAGTTGCATGGTTATCCTCCGTTCATATTTTCATTTTAAAAATAATTCCATCTCTATAGAAAATGGGATGTGTCCCTATTTATTTAATGAAAGGTTTTGAAGTCTCGAGAAAGATTAAAGGTGTGAAATCCTAATCAACGGTGGTATGAACTTTTATCATTTTTTTAAAGACCGTTTCTTGTCATCCTCTATGCTTTTCAATCCTTTCTCTTATCCACTGCCAATCAGGTTTTCCGTAGTTAAAAAATGATTTGAAGTTATCCCTTAACCACTCATAATAGTCATCTTCAACATAGTTACAGAAAGTCTCTACAATTGCTTCGTTAGTGATATCATCAGGTATTTCTATTCCCGTAAATTCTTCATCTAAAAATTCTCTTACAACTTTTCTGTCAAGCACGATACTTCCTCCTATCATTGATAATTAAATTATATTTGGGTAGGTCTCAAATTATTATGTATATTATTGGGTCAGGTTTTGAATATCACTTTTCATCTTCCCCCTCAACTTTTTTAATCGCTCTGCTCACGGTAGTATGATGCAGGTCAAGATATTCTGCTAGATCTTTTAAGGTATAGCCATACTGTAGGTGAGCCTCATACATCACTTGGTCTTTTGACTTCTGGTCCTTAGGTTTAAAAATCTCCTTTAAGGTTGGCCTGGTTAGATAGCGCTGTTCTCTGGTTATCTCCTTTAATCTTTCTTTACCTCTGATCAAGTGTTTTATCTCCTCGATAAAATTCTCTTGGCCCAGAAACAATTGTCCCTTCCCGCAAACTCTATCCGTAATGGTCTGGTCAGGTGACCAAGATAGCATCTCCTTTGTTATATTACAAGATCTGTCCCATATGTTTTAGATTTATACTTTTTAATTTTCAATCCCTATATTTACTTTTTTATATTCTTTATCCATTTTCCATAACTCATCACGAATTTTTTGTCTTAATTCAATCGCTGGTTTTACACAGTATTTTATAAATTCTTCATTGGATACTTCAAGATTAGGAAAAATTAATTTAAGATAAGCTGTAGCGGTTCTGGTAATGGCCTTTTTGTCTCGTAAATCATCACAACCTACAAGATGCATGTTTACATTTACATAGTCTGTATATTTTAAATCCTTTCTCAAATCGTGCAGTACTTCAGCAAATAGGTCCCCTTTGAATCCTAAATATATAGATGGAGTATCCTGAGTTACACGGGGCAAATACCATCCTGGGATTACGCCATGTATCCTATCAATAAATGCTGTCTCCTGAAGAAAATTAGGAAACTCTTTAAAGATCCCCTTATCAATATTAATAGGAATATGCTTTTCATCTAAAGAAATATTTGCTAACATAACAAATCCTGATTCAGCTGTTGCTTCCGTTTTGCCTCGGCTAAACTTTCCAGATTCTAAATAAACTTTTAACATAGCACTAAGTTCACCAGCACTATCGCCACGAACACTTTGAACCTCATCCAATACTACAATATCATATCGTGTTACAAGGCCAGGCTCATGACTTTGATTATTATGAAATAGTACTGCAGGAGTAACTTTCCCACCACCAATAACCCGTGCATATCTGGAAAGGTGATCGAAAACAAACGATTTTCCTGTACCTTTTGGTGCTAATTCTACTAAATTAATTCTTGGCTCAACCAGTGGTAACATCCTAGTTAGAAGAAGCATTTTTTGATAATCATCATTAATAACCGGACTAAATCCCATGCTTGATACTAATAAATCAATCCATTCTTCAATTAAAAAATATTGCCTGCATTCAATGAAATAATCTAAATCTACTCTCGCAATTTGAAATGGTTTAAAATCACGCATCCAAACTTGCCCTTTGCCTTTTTCCGTATCAGGTGGTATATAAAATAATTCCCCTACTCCCCATACTCCACTAGTAAGGAGAAATTCATTATCATCAACAAGGTGCTCTGTAATATACGCATCTTTTATATCAAAAAAAGGACTATTTAAATGCCTTTGTCCTGTATTTAGATTAATTGAAACCGTGTAGTGGTCAAGAAGATTTACGGGTTCTTGATTTAGTAATCGATTTTTCCACTCTTCTTTCTGACCTTTGGTAGGAAGGTATTTTGCTACAAATTTAGCCACATTGTTACGTATTTCAGTAGTCAATTCTTCCTGATCTGCCATATAATGAGAGAGTATCCACTCACCAACATATGCGGGAAGCGCTCTACTTCCAAACCCCGCTTGACGAAAAAGTCCCTTATTTATAACAATTTCTCCATAATAATCTTTTGCTTTTTGTTCAAAAGGAAGCATATTGTAACTAACCTCCTAATTAGAAAAGTTCTTCCAAATCAGATTTCCCCTCAATTATTGATTTAATAATAATGGGAGCTTCAACATTTTGAATATAATCTTTGCCTAAAAATTGATAACGAATTCGCATTAAAAGATAATTTGTTTCCTTCTTGTCCGGGGTTTTCTTAAATCGTGCTAGTATTTCTACCTGAACTCTACCTTTGGGTTCTACCCGCATAACTTTAGGGGTCTGACATTCTATATTACTATTTCGTATGTCAATAACAATATTAACTATTTCATATTCGTTTATGTTTCCAATGTCTAACTTGATAATAGATTTCACTGAATAACGAAAAGTATTCTGGCTTAAATTAACTAGAATTTCCTTAGGTTCAGCCATCATCTTACTAAAAACAGCAAACGGAACTATAACTTCTTCAGGGCTCAATCCTCCATGAACATAAAATTTCCCAGTAGTCTTTTTAAATCTGCTATATCCCTTTGCTATGAGGATGTTTTCCAACAATCCATATTCTTCTTTACGAAGCACATAACAATTACTTTCTACATGCGAAGGTAGGTTCTCCATCTGCATATCAGAAAGGGTAACAAACCTATGATGTTTATCTTCGCTTTTAGTTTCGTAATATTTCCTGTCAATAGGATTTGAAACACCGGCTTGGATTTTAGTAGAACCATGGTCGGAGCAAATGTAAATTGAAAGTTTATATTCAATTCCCAAGCGCTTGCCAAAATTGATCACTGAGTTTACAAGAGTTTCGAGCCTATGCCATATTTCTTCCCGATGAGGTTTTCCCAATTCATCTTCATCTTTATGAAAAAGCTCATCAATACTGCGATAGTTAAGAAAATAAACATCATGCTCTGCCTTTCTAATTTCATTCAGAGCCCCAAGATGTGGAAGAAACTCAAATTTCTTACTTCCTACAAATCCAGACCATGCTTCTTGTATAATTTGTTCATAAGTTTTGTTACCAAGATTCCTGATTTCAGGTTCACCAGAGAAGAGACTTTTCTTACAGACTGTAGTTTCAGTTGGAATCATTGAGAAATAGGCTTGTGGTTCCTTACAGAAGAAACCATGCTGGCTAAACAAGGTACAAAGTTCGTTAAAATATTTGAAATTAAAATTATCAATCATAAGAAATAAGCTTATCTCTTCTTTATTTCGGATTTCATGACAAATGTCTGGCACTACCTTGTGTAGGACCCTGGGGAACGATGTCTTCAATTCAATAAAGTTTTTAAAGAACCAGTCCCCGAACTTCTCAGAATATGAAGCAATTTCCTCGTCATACTCATTTCGTTCCTCAAGCCAAAACTGGTATGGTAAATATTCATTAATTGCCCAGTTTATCCATTCTTCTGCATTCCAAGAATTCTGAGGTTCAGAGGGTTTTATAGGGGGTATAAGTAAATCAAGTTCTTTTAGGTCTGTTGATATTTGGTCAGAAATCGTAGAAAATTTATCCCTTACCTTTTCAATTAACTCTTTTGTAATAGCGTTCCCCATATTATAAATATCCTTTCTAATTACATCAAATTCAATAGATAGTTCTCCACTTAAAATGGTCAGAAGTGTCTCAAGATCCTCAGGTGTTTTAGTTTCTATTTCGTTGCTAAGAAAAATTTCAATTTCATGAAGTGCTCTTTCTACATTTGACCTGTCTATCCGGAGATCGTTCAAGTCCAAAGGCAACCTGTGGAAAATATCATACTTTTCACCTAAAATTCGCTCTCCAAGTTCACTTGGATAATTCTTTACTACTTTATAATTCATCAACTGCTGTTGAAGAAGCTTAGGATCATTCCTGAGATCTTCAATTACCTCTTCAAACTCCTTCTCTTTCCTTTTTCCACTCCACTCATCTAACCGCTTTTCATATTGCCTAAAAATAAGTGGCACCTTTTTATTGTTTTGCCATTTATCGGTAACCAGATTTTCTAAAAGTTCTACTAATTTGCCAATGGGTAATTCTGGGTATGTTAAGAGGCCGCTAAAAAAGTTTTCTAAAATAATATTTTCAAAGCTTTCTCCCTCTTTAGGAGCTATTCCCAAATCAAGTAGATTTGCTTCGAGTATAGCTCTATCTGTTACATCATCAGGTAAATGATCAAGATGCCATTGGCGTTTGAGTGCATCGCGCGGGGAATTTTCCTGAATTTCTATGTATTGGGTCCCATACTGCTCTTTAAGACGAGAGAGCCATTTAAAACAGGTAGAATCTCTGACTAAAACATTTAAGGTAATTTTATTATGTACGGAATGAAAAATTTGGAGGCAAGTGTCAACATAATCAGATACGCTATGGACTACCAGCGCATCCTCTTTTCTGCCAATCTCAAAACTGTCATTAATGATAGATACTATCGCCACTTTATTCCTCCAAGATCTCGTTAAGTATACGTTCTATTTCTTGACGCAATTTATTTTTATCAATTACTTTCTTTTCAAGAGCTCGTTTTAATAAGGATTTAATGGTTACTGCAAGGCCTTTTAGAGATTCTGAAAAATAGAATGTTACCTGCGGCTCTCCAATCGATAGTTGCTCCGGAAGTGTAATTTCATATTTCTTGTCCTCATTAGTAATAAAGAAAGATGTAACGCGACTGAAATTGCCATCCTTATCTTGACAAACAAACTTTAGCGTAATGTTGTCTTTAACTTCCTTTTTATATCGACCCAAAGCCTCCTCTCGATAAGAATAAGTAGACTTAGGATCAGAACCATCAGTAGTAATGAAAATCTTCATTCCCGGGTCTTTGTGTATAAATGACACACCAAACGTTCCAGTATATAGAATAGAACCCTCTTTTGGTCTTTTGTAATCTCCGCTTAAAATAACTTCTGCACTCTCAACCCTAAGTTCATTTTCTTCGATAACCTTTTTACCTGTTCGGATTTTATCTAAATATTCATTTGTCCTATCAGCTATCCAATCTCTAACTTTGCCGAGTACCATCCCAGCAGACGATGGTAAATCTTCAAAAAAGGTTTTTTCTATATTAGTTATAGAACCCAGGTGTAATATTAAAGGTTTACTCTCATTTGTGTGATAATCAGCCATTAAATCCCGTTGATAGCTATCAAGTGCATTAAACCATTTACTAACTCCAGCCTTAATGTCATCATAAGTAGAACCTTCTATGTTGAAAATCTGGCAGACTTCACTTTGTATTTTATTTTCTATCTTTTTCTCGCACGATTCTACTAAATCCTTGCCTTTGCTTATCCCGTCTACTATTTGAGCTGTTTTTTCATCTGTAATTAACTCATCAGGTTCAAAATCATAGATAGTTTGAAGATCTCCGAAGATAAAGCCATATTCATCTCTGCTCTCAATCCTTTCAAACACTTCAATAAATTTTTTTATGTTCACAGATGCAGATTCATAGGCGTCTTTAATTTTTACTACTGGATGCAGACCAATCCACCACTCTTTCATTAACCTATGAATTTGTATTACAGAAGCGGTTTCATTGGCACCCAATTTTTTCGGTGAGAAGAGGTTATACAGCTTGTTGATAAAATTACGCTCAGATTCAGCAATTTCTCTATGCTCTAAGTATGCATTTGGATACTCACCAGTTATTAGGTCGTACAGGTCTTCAAACTGTATAAGGGGCATATCACCAATAGCAGTTTCGTCACGCCTTATCCGAAGATTATCTCCGAAGTAACGCCGTACGAGAGCGAGTATTAAAGATATAGCGATAAATCCCTGACCATAATCTTGAACATATTTTTTTAATAATGTGTTTATATTTAGTCGCTTTCCTTCTTCAAGTTTCTCAACTTCCTTTATCATATCAGCTAAAGCAGGTAAGTTTTGACTAAACTTTGCTAAATCTCTTTCCGGATCGCAATATAGTTTAGAACCCTTCTTATCTATCTGTCTCAATGCCCCTGGATTAAGAAGACATCGCTGGAGATAACGAATTTCTCCCCGATTATGTGCGTATTCTATATCAATAATTATAGATTCATAACGATTAAGGACCTTCTCAACTGCCTCTTTTAGAGCTAGATTCCTAGCCCGATCAAACTTAATGCCATGAATCTTGTTAAATTCATCATGTTGGAGTTTATTAGAATAACGATAATAAAGTGGTTCAATTACTTTATTGGCTATATCATAATCTTTTTTTGAATCTATTTGGATTGTTTTGCCAGATTTACCATACCATTCAATATGTTCTGATGATAGATATTTATCTCTTGCTTTATAAAGTTGCTCCTCATATATCCGCTCTCTTTCACTTAAAGCAGATTTATCCTGAGTAGAAAAATCATCATAGATTTCTGTCTTCTTAATATTTTCTACAGCCAATATATTGAATATAATATCAATCAAAGAAACAGATTCTTTTGGAATAGCAACCACGATTCTCTCGGATGGATTTTTAACAAGTAAAGCACGGGATCTATCAATACTTTCTCTATCTTCACAGACCACATACACTGCTATCCCTTCATAGCTCTTCTTAAAATCGGTTTGTGTTTGCATTTCATATTCTAATGATTCAAAAAAAGACATTTCCTTACCGTTAATCTTCTTTGTTGAAGATAGATCGTTTGGAAGGCAGAAGTTACGAAGGAGCCTTTTATCTTCGGTATGGTTCTGGTTATAGTTTTTTGCTTCTACATAAGTCAATTCAAGAGTTAAGGGGGCAAATCTATTTAGGTTAGCTACTATATCCTTAGGATAGTTCTCTTCATCGGATTCGAAGTCATCTATCATTTGATCAATATCTATCATGTCACTTCGTTTAAATTCATAGATATCATTAATTTTGTTGTAGTAGAGCACCTTAGCTTTAGTAAGAAGATCAAGCCGGGTCTCAAGTTGTCTTTTATTTTCAGCAGTGCTGAAATTCAAAGAAAAGAGAAGATTCTCTTTACTATTGTTTACAGATACAATCTCATGTATAAGCATAACTTTCAAGATACGCTCCATGAGTTCGTCTTTTTCATCAAATAGCTTTCCCTGCTTCTTTTGACTAACATATTTATTTAGCTCTCTAACTGTTGCTTCATAATTTTTAATATGCTCTCTTGTGGTTTCACGAAGCTCTTTATTCGTAGAAGCGAGGGAACCTTGGAAGTAGCTGAAAAGATAGTCAGTTGCATAAAGAGAAAGGCGTTCTTGACTATCAATTATGTCGGTGTTTTGAATAAACCAGGGATAAGAACCCTCTTGGCTGCCAAACTCCCCTGAGAAAAAAGTAAATACTGACCTATTAGCAGAACTTATTTCCTTAGCTAAAATTAGCAAACAGTAAGTTGCCATCGGATGCATCGGATAGATGTCTTCGATAATCTTCTCACGCAGTCGTGGAGCTGGAAGCCAATTAAAAATATTCAGTCTATTACAATCTTTAGTAAATTGATTGAAAAGGCTTCCATGTTCTGCTACATACTCTTGCCACAATTTATGTTTCTTTTGAGGAGTAACGATAGCAGCAATTATATCCTCCATCCCTTCGGTCTGAAGTGCTACTTCATTAATCCGGTCTGATAAAGTGGAAAGGTCAACCGCCGTGGTCGTATTTGCGTAACTTTTAAATGACTTATGAGCGGTCCCAATAAAGGTTAGTTGGTTACCTTTCCAATCTTTGTTTCCATGAGTGCATAATTGAGAAAATGCATGAAAAGTATTTAAACCAAGATGCCCTTCTTGGAGCAAATATCCAAATTCGTCAAATATTATTACAATCCCCTTAAACCGCTCTTGAAACCTCTTGGTGCTATTAATAGCTGTTATGATATCTACAAGGTTATCTTTGCTATAGGTAAATTCGTTGGTAGTGATATTTTTGTGTATTTGTCGAAAAACTTGCAGAGCGTCGTGGTTATACTCTTTAAGACCTTTAGTAAGCTTATCTACAGTCCAGCCGGAGAATTTGTCTTTTATCTCTTCACAGAATAGATCGTAAAAGTTCACCCTTGTTTCTCCTGATTTCCCTTTTTCCTTCCAAGCATCAATTCTCCGTATTGCCTCTTGATAATGTGAATCCAGGTCTTCTTCAAATTCTTCTCGTTTAAGTGCTTCATCAATAGATCTGAGTACTAATTCCTCAAAGTCTCCTGTACTGCCCTCCTTAGGTACAGCCACTAAATATCGTCCTGTAGCCCGTTTATGTGAAAGAACTTTTGCACGGCTTTCATCCTCTTCGCTATAAGATGCAAAAAACTCCTTAAGCTCAGGCACATCGGATTGATGCATGAAATAATTGGCAAGCATCAAACAAAGATGTGATTTACCGGTTCCATAGCTTCCGGTTAACAGATAACAACGGCGGTCATTAGGATCAAGGGCTTTTGACACTTGTTCAAAAACATCTCTATGAGATTTTATAGGTTTGTAACTTGTCATTCTCTGACTACATTTAACCGGGTCTAAAAGTTCTATACCAAGGTCCACATAGGAAGCCATCCCGCTTTTTATGGTTATTATTTCATTAATCTTGCTCATCTTCTAATCCTCCTTCTAAGGATTCTAATCTATTTAAATGAAATATTCTGGTCTCTTCCTTACTTGTCTTTAATTCTAAATCTAATACTTTCTGATTAGTTATAAGAAAAACACACAATACTGGTTTATATGAAGGTTTAAAAGAATCCCAATTCTTAGCCAGTAAGTGAAACAGCAAATCATAGCCATCTCCATCCCAGGTGTTTAGCAAAAACTCTACATTATCCAAAATAAGAAGATTGGTATCCTTGGCTTCGCTCACGAGTAAATTCTCAAGATTTCTAATATCAAAAACATCTATTTTATTTTTTAGCTCTGCATCTTTCCCAAATCTTTCCAGCAAATCTAAATATTTGCTTTTGTTCTTTTCAGCAAATAGTCTGGCATATTTAGACTTTCCTGTTGCAGGTCCATTATGCACAATAAATGTCCTATATCTTTCACTAGAAAGGCTATTTATAAATTCTTTTAGGTTAACCAAGTTATATGAACTCATACTATTCCTCATAAAATATATTAACAATATCTAACCAGTTCTTATTAGAATCAAAACGTACTTGATCCAAATTAGCTCTGGATTCAATAGATATCAGCCGTTCGGCATTTAACCGTTCCAGGGCTAATCTAAATTGATGTTCAGTAATATGAAAGACTCGCCCAGGTGAGTTCTCTTCTTTTGCTAAATGCTCAATCTCTAATCCGGTTGCTCCTTCCATGTATCGGTCTCTATACAAATAACAGGACGCAAGAATACATAAGTCTGGAACTTCTGGATTATTGTTAATGCTATAAGAATGATTTAATACCTTTATAATATATCTCAAATTACTAAAATTCTGTTCAGTATAAGCATCAAAAAATGCACTGATCTCTTTTGGAACATTTCTTCTAAGACTGCTTTCTGTGAAATTCCCTATCAGATCTTGAAAATATGGTAAAGCTTTTTGGCTGGTAACCCAATCATTTTCATAAAAAATAATATTAACTAAACAATTCCATACCACATATACCTTATTTGAAGTTAGAAAATAATGAAGAAACCATAACGTTTTATTGTTCTGAAAAAAAGGATCTTTATTGAAAATTATATTACCTAATTCTTCAAGGTTAAATTTTCGATTTTTCTTCAAACCTAATGCTACACTGTAACTTGATAAGTTATCTATCATTTTGGGAGACATGCCCATTTCTTGCGATAATTTTTTACAGTCTAACTTGCCGCTCATCGAGTTTCTTGCAATATATGAGATAAGTTTTGCTATGTGGTCAAATCGCAAGTAATAACCTGCAGAAAGTTGAAGTTTCATATTTGACTTATTCATTTGAATGTTCCTTTAAATAATTTTTGCCACTTTCTGTAATTTCCCAAATGCCACGAGGAGAATCTTTTTCTAACAAACCTTGATTAACCATTGTATTTCTCTCCCATTGTGCAGAGTCCATCCACCGAAAATGAAATCCAGAAGGTAAGACTTCAAGGTCAACAGAATTTAATACATCTTTCATCTTCTCATAAACCCTCTCTAGTATTTCGTTAACCTTTCCGCGTCCCCCCAAATCTGTCAGAACCTGTAGAATGGGAATTCTGTATTCAGAATTATGAGTCTTTGAGCCCTTGCGTAATGTTCTCTGCTTCCTTTTCTTATTAGTATCTCGTCCATCTTTATCTTTGATGCGTATTCCTCTATTGGTAACATTAAGTTCAAGGTTGTATATATTTAACAGTTCTTGAGCTTCCTTTATCAGTGTTATTGCCTTTTCAATACGCTCTTTTTTTAACTTCTCCAGTTTCTGTTTTTCTTCATACACTTCTTTTGCTTTACTAAAAATACCAAGTTTTATTAGAGTATCTTCTGACGAAGTTTCATAAAGATTTATCAGTTCTTCTTTTGAAAGCTCTTCCATCATACGCCGCCTCCATCTATTGAATTTTAAGCCCTATATACATTATATATAAGCGAGACAAATGGTCAGAACACAAGTAATAACCGTTTGATAGTTTGAGTTTCATTATTTTCCATATCATTCCTTGTCCACTGCATATTTTATTAACGGTCATTATATTTCTCAAAATTATTTTTAATGTAATCTTCGGATATATCAAATTCTTTTGTTCCTTGAATTATTTTTTTAATATAACCATTTCGTGGTTGCATACTTTCTTTTTGGTCGGTTGCTATATAAGTAACTGCTTTTATTTTTTCATTTTGACAAATTAGCTCTATTTTTCTTCGGTAATAACAATTTGTCTTCACTCCTTCACAACGATCCAGAGACGATAAACAATCATCACTTACTTTATATAGCCCACCTTCAACAAAAGTATTTTTTGATTCTATTATCGTAGCAACATCACGAGAATTAATAATAAACCTGTATCCATAAAGAACGGCTTTGCCTAATTTTTCCACATTAGGACAACGTTTCTTCATCTGTGTAGTATTCATATTTGAACCATAAGCAAAATAATAAAATTTATTCATCCTACTTCTTTTGTGATTCCTCTACAATTTTTATTTCATCTTCTGTTAAGTCGAATAATTTGTAAACCAGCTTATCTATCTGTTTTTCTAAATCGCTTGTATCGGTATTCGGGTTTTGTTTTTTTGTTTCCAATATCTTATCTGCCAATGAAATAAATGGCGCTTGCTCGGATTCTGGGATTTTTGGGATGGGGAGGTTTTCTAAAGAATGCTTATTATATTGATACCCATTTTCCCCTAATACTGTTCCCCCTAAAAAATATTTATAATAATATGTTTCTAACTTTGAAGATAGCAATGTGCACAATAATTTCATATTAATATTTTTTGATAAAAGCATAAAAGCAGTTTTATCAATATATAAGGTGTTTCTATCAAAATAAAAATTAGCACTTTGTGTAGTTTCAGGATACACCACTTTCTCCTTCTCAAATTCGCCCTGATAGGCACAGCTACGAAGATTATAAGGATTATTGCCCTTGTCTTGTCTTTTCACAAGTTGCGGATAATATTGATCTAAATGATCTTTTACGATTTTATATTTATTAATATCAATTGGTGGAACTCTGTTTCCTTTCTCATCGGTATATCCATTATGTGTTGCTATCAACCACAGCCCTGCCCAATCTGCCTGATACCTTTTTATATCTCTGCCACGAAGTATCGGCTTAATAATCTCGGTACTCTTGGGATCTTCACTGCAAAGCCTTTCTTTTGTAGCTGTATTAATAATAAAAGCATCGTTATAACCGGTTAAAACCCCTCGATAAATATTTATATCCCAATCTTTAAGTGGTGTGCCTATCTGTTCAATTTTTTCTTTCAGTTTCTGTTCGGCTTCGCCGCCGATAAACCAGGCGTCTTTTGTAAGATTGCGAAGAATTACAGCGTTTTTATTCACAAAATCAATCAAAGATAATTCGGCTCGCGAACAAGTTACTGCCTGCAATTTTCTTTGATTTTGCTTTTTTTGTATGATTAGTATATTAGTATCAACCATAACTGATTCAAACACGCTGGGACCTAAATCTATCAGTTTTATAGGATTGTATTTTATAAAAAATAATCTTAGCTTTTCGCCATATACCGCCCGCATCCATTTATTGCTGGTGATAAAGCAAAGATGCCCATTTTGTTTGAGTAATTTAATACCTTTTTCATAAAAAAGACCGTAAATATCGCCGTTTGAGTCATAAGTTTTAAAATTCTGGTTTTTATATACTTGTTGTATTGGATTACCTTTCAATTTTTGAAGCTGAATATATGGCGGATTTCCAATTACAGTATCAAAACCAAGGTTATCTCCATAAAACACATCGGGAAATTCAAGTTCCCAGTGGAACAAGTTTTTACTATCAAAAGTAGTTGAGACTTTCTGTAATTCGTCCGGCTGATTCCATTTTCCCAAATAGAAAAGCATCTTATCTTCACTAATTTTTCCGGAAAGATGATGAATAAATAAGCTACAGAGTTGTTTGTGAGGACTTAACTTTTTATCTATTCCTTCAAGTATTTCTTTCTTCTGGTCAATATCTTCTATTGCCTCTGTAAGTCTGCTTAACTCTTCCCTGTAACTATGCGCTGCCTGTTTTATGGTATCAATGTATGATTGCATAAATAGGTCACTTTGCTTTTCAAAATGCTCTTGTATATCTGAAATGCTAACGCCTACAAGTGCATTTCCTTGTTTAAGATGATGATTAAGAAAGGAAAGGGGGTTTTCCTTTAATGCTGTTGTTATCCAAAGACATAGTTTTGCCAATTCTACCGCAAGTGGATTAAGGTCAACACCATATATACATTTCTCTACAGCCCGGCGCCTCCAATATGCAAGGGCATAATTTATCTTAGGATTGTGTCCGGGAAACTTATTTAATAAATCTACTATAAAATTAGCTATGTGGTTGGTTACATTAACAAGGAAATGTCCACTGCCCATAGCAGGGTCAAGTACTGAAAGAGATAGAATTTTTTCTTCAATAAATTTAAGTATCTTATCATCAATAAATAGTTCCAGCTGTTTTCGTTCAGATTCGTTAATGGCTGATTCTAAATCATTGAGAATCGGCTCTATCTCACTTATTAATTCTTTCTTTTTTTCTGCCAATAGGGCATCTACAGTATTTTTTACTATATACTCAACAATATCATCGGGGGTGTAATAACTACCGGTAAGCTTCCTTTCTTTGGAATCTTCGGAAAAATAAACCTTACCTTTTTCAATAATCGTCTCCGAACGGATTATTCTTCCTGCTTGGGATTGCGGAATAAAAATCACCTTGGCACCTGACTTCCGAATAACTGTATCTTCCTCAGCAATAAACAAATTATGTTCTAATAGTCCTTCATAAAGACTGCCTAAATGACGAACTGAAAGGTCCCGGTATTCTATGGGAACAAAGTTTCCTTTTGACTTCTGGTAGTAAGCCAAGCCAAATACAACTTCTGAAATAAATGGGTCGGTAATTTTGACCTCTTCTATGAACTGCGTTAAATTGCTTTCATGAGGGTTAAAAAGTCCCCCATCATAAGTTAGGTCAATTTCAGCAAAGATGTCCTGAAGACAAAGCCAGAGGGCATAAGAATTGCTTTGTGCTCCACTTTCATTATGGAATCGGAACGAATCCAGAACGATACTTTTAAATGCTTCAATGCTCTCACTTTTCAGAAGATCACGAGATGTGGAATAGAATAAAAAAAGCAGACGAAAAAGATATAAAATAGCACCACCATAAATACGCTGGCGCTCTTCTTCGCTATATGTTCCCTTTCTTAAAGCATCAAGATAGCCAAGACAGATGGTTTGGAGAACACCACCACCTTCTTCCTCTCGTTCAATTGCAGTCCTCAGATTCTCTTCAATATATTCTGTGGTCTTTACAGATTCTTCTTTGTAATTATCAAATTTGCATTCTCCATTTTCATTCTTGATGAAATTATCAGGCCGAAAAAAGAAATAAAATATTTGAAAGGCTAGATAATCCTGATTATTGAGAATTAATTCTAAATTAACCTCCAGATAGGTTTCGTAGGGAGTAGATTCTTTTGTATTATATATTCGCCAATATATTCCATCTGTAAGGATACCCCACTCAAAATTATGCTTTCGCAAGTTCCGTATTATCTTCTCAGCCCAATGTTTTCCTTTTATAGTGCAATTTATATCTTCACCTGGTGGCACCACATAACAAATGGACATAGGCTTGTTTTTATCAAAATCTGGGAAAAGGAGTAAAATATTGGAAATCCCTTCTTTCTCTCGATGATGACCAAAACCCAAGGTATCTAATATTGGTTCAATATAAGTATTTGTCCATTTCTCAAGAGAAGTTTTATCAGCATATTCTTTCCATTCTCTAATGGTTTTAAGGGAGGCTCTGAGATTCTCGTCAGTTATGGGTCGTTGGATAATATCTCGCAGATAAATTTCTGAAAATAGATATTCATTTCGGTAATTTTGTAATGAATTTATTTTTATTGGATTTTTTCCCTCAGTTATATTCTCCACGGTTACCTTTCAAATTTTTTATTTCTTAATATTTTCAATATTTTTTACGCCAACATCATTTAATATTTCTAAAAAGTTTTTGGTTATACTTTGCTCTAATTAATAGAACACTGGAATGCTTTATTTGTTAATAAAAATACCCATTGTTTATATAATACAACAAATTTTCCCTGATTCCTTCTTTTTGGGAAATAATCTAGAGAAGTTACCAGAAGTACCCGAGTCAAATTTTTGTTATTGATAATTAATTAAAATATATATCAATAATAAAACGACTCTATATTTATTCTAAATTTTGTTTTATGCGTCTCATAACATCTCAATTTTTCCAGTCATAACTAAAATTTCCACATTGGCATCTTATTTTTTTCTCAATTTTATCGTAATATTTTGTAGAAATTATCGTATTACAAACACTGTGCCGAAATAATTTTTCTAATTCCAGCACCTCCTGCCAGAAAGCTCGGCATTCACCAATACTTGGATCAAAACTGCTATCATGAGAATCTTTATTGCCAATAAAAACCGAAGAAATCATCTTATCAATAATTGACTCAAAAATTCCTTTACAGAGTTGCTTATTAGTCTTACTTTTTAGCTCTGAAAGTAATTCATTACACATCCTATCCTCATTTGTTTCATTTGAACGATATTTAACATAAACCTCTATTTCTTCAGATATTTCTTTTAACAATCCTTCTAAATATATTCGTATAATATTTCCAAGCCCTGTTTTGTCATTATCTATTAATCTTTGTTCTATTATTCGTTTCAAGTCAACAAGTGTTTCATTTAGATATGCACCTTTAGATTCATTCCAATTTATAACATTTATTATCCACTCTACCTTTCCCCGCACCAGATTCTTCATATAATCAAACCAATTTTTTTCATGCGTCATAACAAAAATCTGATAATCCGAAAATTTTTCCATTAATAAGTCACTAAGTCGCTTTCTATGATTTGAATCAAAACTTGATATTATGTCATCAAGAATGAAGAAATGATTTTCTTTATTAAAAGCCTTCACAGATGTTAAGAAAAGGGCTATGCCTAAACTATTCAAATGCGATTCACTTAAATATTTTTGAGGTGGAGAAACTCTTTTATCAAAGAATTGAAATTCTATTGTTATTCCGGTTAATTCATCCTCTTTTTCTGTGATTTTTATTTCAATATTTTCCATTTTTTCACCTGGGTGCGTGTATTGGTAATACTCATTTATTTCTTTGGAAAAAATATTTATAAATACTTCTAATTCTTCCTTTTGCTTTTGGATAAAAGCGTTATAAATTGTCTCAAGCGAAGTTTTTTGCTTTTCCAGAACCTCTTTTTCTTTTTTTAATCTTTTTTTCTCATAATACGCCTGCCGCGAAAGAGTAATTTTATCCTGAATTTCCAAAATTTTATTACCTTTTATTTGAGAGAAAAGAACCTCATTTCTTTTTTGACAAAATACTGATGTCCTGTTTAATTTTGACAAATCAAACATTATCTCGTCTTTCGTTTTAATTCTTTGTTCTTTTAATATATCAACACCAAGGCCTTGACTGATTGATGATATATATTCTGTAATACTTTTTACAAAATCCCTGATATCTTGATTCCCCTCTGAACCGAAGTAATTGTTAGTTTGAACACCGGCAATCACATTTTTAATTTCATCTAATGCCTTTTGAACAATTTTTTTTGTTTCATCAAGCTGACTTTTTTCCTTTTCAATTGATTCCAGTGTTTTTAGACGCAATTCAATTTCTCTCATTAATTCTTCCCTGGATTTTGGCTGAAAACATAGCGGGCATTCATCTTTTTCAATTATAGAGCCCTTCAGCACCCTTAATCCTTCATTCCATAGGATACCTAAAGCAATTTTCTTTAAAGTTTCAACATCCTGAACGATTTTTTGAAATAACTGATAGTACTTTTCGTATAAATCCAATAAATTATTTATTCTATTCTGCAGGTCATTTATTTTACTAATAACATCGCTATAATATGCTCGCTGTTCAATTACTGCAGAATCATCAAATTTTTTAAATAAAGAAAGTATATTATCTATTTCTTCAAGTTTAGTCACATCTTTTTCCAATCCTAATGTTCCTAATGGTTTGATTATTTCGTTTATTTTATTTACATACTGTTCGTCCGACACAACTCGTTCATTCAAAGATGTCATTATTTGGCCTTCTCTCTGACTTATTTCATTATCATAATTCTTTGACTTTAAACTACTTTTAACCTCATTTACCGCTTTTTTTAGAACTCCTCTAATATTGGAAACATCAGCAAAACCAATAACCTTTGACAATGAATCTAATTTTTCTTTTTTAGTAGATAAAACGAAATTTGTAAAATCCCCATACCTTAAAATGAGGTTCTCATTTTTAGAACTCTCAATGTATTTTACAAATGTATCAGAGGTATTAGAATTATCAACCTCAAGGTTAGATTTTTTTAAACTTATACTTTTTTGAGAATCTAAACTAGCATCAGTAAAATTAATCTCCGCTGAACTTTTTTCTGTATCTGCAATAAAAGTATTCCTAAGAGCAGTCAAACCGCCCTTCCTGTCAATTTCATCGCTTGAAAGATGTTCAATAGAATCCTTATAAAACCATTCTATTGCATCTGTAATACTACTTTTCCCACTTCCGTTATCTCCAAAAAGCAGGGCTGATTTTGAATTTAATTCCAAAGATAATTCTTGTTTGATTCCTCTAAATCCTTTAATACATAAAGATTTAATTTTTATCATTTATTTCCTCTTCCCTTAAAGAAGTAAGCTTATTTGATAAGTTGGTATTGGTTAGTTTACCTTCCTCATACATTTTTTTTATTTGTAATGCCAATTTCTCATCCACATTCGAGATAGTTAATATGTTATTGAAGAAATCATCCAGTATTTCTTTGCCACTTTTCACTGGTTTATCCATTTTGATCATTCTCCTTTTCAAAATATTTCCAGTCAATTTCAAAATTAAGATTTAAATCTTTTTTTAATACTTCAAACCCGGTTTTATTATTACAGATAGGATAAACACCATATTTATTAACAAAACTTAAAATGAAATAACTTTCTAAATCCTCTATTCTATAATTCCATATTTTTTTAAGCATTTCAAAATTGAGATATATAAAATAAAGTCCTTCAACTTTACGATAATTAATAAGTCCTTCATTTCCGGAAGCCTTCCTATAATGTCCTAACAATCGTTTACCTATGCTGTTTGTTCTTTTTTCACTCATACCAATATAAATTAATCTTGATTTTCTGAAAGGATAAGGAATTTCAGTCTTTTTTAGAAAAATAAAATACAATCCACATACACCCATCAATGGCTTTATATTTTCGGGCTCAAATTCTTTATACTGGTCGAAATTAATTTTATATTGGTTCATAATTTAAACCTTCTAATCGAATGATAACATCCTGGTTGTGCCGGAATCAAAAAAACAGAATTATTTGGGGAAAGGGCGTTAGCCCGTAGCGTATATGCTGTGTTATTTGCCGTATGACGCAGGCATCATTTTTGTTCTTCCTCATTCACATTAGACTTAGCTTTCTCCAACACTGAGTTTAACAACCGACGATATTGTGAAAGGACTTTATATTTATCTTTTATTTCTCCTTGTAATCCGCCAGTCTCAAATTCTATAACCTGTCTAAGATGTGGGTTAGATTTCTTCGTCAAGAATTGAGAAATATTGCTTAAATATCTTCCCGATTGACCAATATCCACCCCAATACCTTTTTCAAACAGCTTAGACCTTACTTCTTCTCGTTTGAATATTCTTTCCTCAGAAGAAATTATCTCCAAAAAGGCAATTACTCTTGGAGTAAGATCCGACTTTCTTTGTAAGGTATTAATGAGTTTATTTTCTAATTCATTATTTGTCAAATTACTTTTTTCTAATGAAAATGAACTTCTAATACTTCTTTTCCCCTCTTTTTGTTTAGTCTCTTTTTTCTGAATATAATCTTTTGCTTCAGGCAGTGGGATAATCAAATCCGGTGTAATGAATAGCCGTTTATCTTGATCAAGATATAGTTTTAATCTCATACATTCAATATCGATTTCATAATCTCGAAGCCAAAGAACCGCAGAAATAACATCCGAATGAAATTCTTTCGACACTAAAATTATCCTTTGTTTTTCATTTAACTTATCAATTTCTTCATCAATAAATTCTTCAATTTTTAATTGAGCTTCACCTTCATCCGATTGTAGATATTCTGCGTAGTATTTGAAAATTTCTTCTTGTAAAAAGTTAGAACAATATGAAGTATATTTTATCGCTTGCCATTCCACATTGGTTCCAGAATCGTCTCTTTTTAACTCTATGATAACTAAGTTTGCTTTTTTATCAATAGCTAGCAAATCTAATCTTATCCCTGAAGGAAGCAGGAGTTCTTTATAAATTATCAAAAGTTCTTCTCCGAGTATTTCTGGTGTCTTTTCAATCCATTCTTCAATGTCATATTTTTCCTTCAACTTTAGCGCATTGAACTGTGTTGGAGAAAGTTTTATTAGTCTTTTATTTTCGATATCGACTCTATACATATTAACCTCCTACCTTTTTGCCGAGTAATATGGCAGATAACTCGTTATTATGTGAATTATTTTTATAATGTCAAAATAATACATGTTAAGGGACGATTTTTTAGCACAATTCAAGTGCATATAGTTAGCTTATTAAAAGTGCCACAGTGATCAAAATAAATTTTCTTTTCAAATATTTCTATATCATAATACTAATTCGACAAAGGGTTGGCAAAGTCCTTCTTTTTTGTGAATTAAATTATAAAATACAAGCATATTTAATCTCCCAATCTTCCGACCAACCAACCTACCAATTACATTAGTTAGTTAGTTGAGATTGCCGCGCCCTGATAAATCAGGGTTCGCAATAACAAGAGAAAATAGATTCCTAAACCTTTATATTTTGG
>Ga0315293_10001997_pt1 | contig 19731 bp, 19 predicted proteins | sample YL17G13_20_MG_FD_203071 | JGI IMG/M metagenome (GOLD analysis project Ga0315293, IMG submission 203071) | Sediment microbial communities from Yellowstone Lake, YNP, Wyoming, USA - YL17G13_20 | ecosystem: Environmental > Aquatic > Freshwater > Lake > Sediment | place: USA: Wyoming | collected... | reverse complement strand
TATTTCGTCACAGCGGAAGAAGCGCACTGTGCGTACTTGAGCGCCAAGCGCGTGTACCACGAGGGAAGCACCCTCTAGTCGCGTTGATTCTTGTAGAGTCTAGGCACCGTCTCAGGAGTGCCCATGGCCACACCGAAACACGCGGCATTTTTGGACCTTGAAGAAACCCTCGCGCATCGTTTCCGCAATGCGTGGTCCCGATACTGGACCCCCTTGTCGGAAGAAATGGTGCAGCTGGCTGCACGAAGCGAGTTTGACGCTGCCCATCGGCTGGCCGAGTCCATCGACCTCGCCCCCCTGTTTGACCGTCAACGCACCTTCGCCCGCACCGTGGGCATGGCGGCTTTGCTGTTGGGCGCGAGCCGCGTCAGCAACGTCAGGCACTCGCACGTGGCCAAGTCGCCGCCGAAGAAAGAGCTGTACGGCCTGATCGACCAGATGGGCTTGATGCTATCGCGCAACGCCACGCAGAAGCTGCGCGAGCAGGCGCACGCGTGGGTGCACGAGGAGGAGTCGAAGCTGCTGAAGTTCGACCCCTCGCAGCCTCGTGACGAGCGTGGACGGTGGACGGACGTGACAGGCACCCCTGAGTTCAAAGCGTGGTTCGGTGAGTCGAAAGTGGTGGACGCCGAAGGCAATCCACTGCGCGTGTATCACGGGACGACGGCGGATATAGACGAGTTCAAGCTGGGCAATTCAAGCAACGCCGACATGGATACAGGCGTCGGGTTTTTCTTCGCCGGGAGCGCGAGCGAGGCGGGCTTTTTCACACAGGAACCCACCGACCTGATGGGCAGCCGCAGTGATCAGTATTCGCGCAACGCGGCAATCCTCCCGGTGTACCTGCGCATCAAGAACCCCAAGGTCTACGAGACGCAGGCGGAGTACCGCGCCGATTTTGATGAGGCCCCCTACAACCGGGAGGGTCACGGCGAGGCGATGTTCCAACATCTCAGTGCGCAGGGGTACGACGGGGTCATCGTGCGCGATTCGATGCTGGACGGAGAAGGAAGCGGCGCTTGGTATGTGGCATTTTATGCCGAGCAGGTGAAGTCGGCGTTCAATTCACGCCCGAGCAACGACCCGCACCTAATGAAGGGCGAGGTGGTCAATCAGGAAGAGCACGCGCTGACCAAAGCCGACTGGAATGAAGAAGAGCACCCACGCGGTAAGACGACGCCAGACTCGACGCCGGGAAGTTTCACGTCGGTGACAGGCACGCCAGCGTTCAAAGCGTGGTTCGGGGGCAGCAAGGTGGTTGACGCCGAGGGCAATCCTTTGCGCGTGTACCACGGGACTACTGCGGAGTTCTCTGTCTTCGACAGTTCATTGGCAGGCTATGGGACGGACAGTAACCGCGACGGTGCGTACTGGTTCTCCGATTCCCCCGAGGTGGCGGGGGTATTCGCAGGAAGCACTGCCGGAGGTAGCTACACGACTGTCGGGGGGGAGAAGGTTGAATGGGGGAGGTCACAGATTCTGCCTGTGTTTCTGTCCATGAAGAATCCGTACATCGACGAGAAGGGCAAGTACGCCAAGCAGGGTGGCCTCACACGGGCGCTCATTCGTGAGCTAGAGAATGACGGGTATGACGGGGTGATTTGGCCGGAGTCGTCATACGACTTACCAGATACGACGGATCAAGGGCCTGTCAAAGGGTACCGCCGTGATCGGTTTGGGCGCGTATTCGGTAACGAGGTTCCCTATCCGACGCAGTACGCCGTGTTCCATTCAAATCAGATCAAGTCGGTGTTCAACGCGCATCCGACGAAGCACCCTGACCTCACCAAAGCCGAGAAGGCCGACCCCAACCGCAACCAAGTGAAGATCAACGTGGCGGGCAAAAACTACTTTGGCCTCGCCGCGTCGATTCAGGTGTCGCGCCTGTCGGCGTTCGGTTTTCTCGCGGAGGCGGCTGATGCGGGCATCCTGAACTACCGTATTGACGCCGTGCTGGATGAGCGTACCTGCGAAGTGTGCAGGCAGATGGACGGCTGGGTATTCCCGGTCGAGGCGGGCATGGCGCTGGCACAGCAGATCATGGACACCGACGACCCGGATACGCTCAAGTCCATCGCCCCTTTCTACGCCCAGAACAAGGCATCGCTCGCGGCACTCAAGGGTTACGCCACCGAGGATTTCATCAACGAGGGCATGAGCTTGCCCCCCTTCCATCCGCTGTGTCGTTGCATTCTGACCCCGACTGACGAGCCAGCGGACATCCACCCCACCCAGCTGTCGGATCGCGTGGCGCTGGCCTCTCAGACGCTCTATGGCGAGGGCGACGGCACCCGCCTGACGCAGGACCTGTTCGGGCTGGAGCGCGCCCCAGACGATGCGGTAGCGCCGCCCACGCCGGAAGAGAGCACTGCCCTACAGCGCCTGCTCGACTTGCTGGCCAACCCGCCCGACGTATTTGCCCCGTTCCAAGCGCGCACGCCAACGGAGGCGGCGTGGATCAAAGACGTGGTAAGCGGCTGGCTGGAACCCACCGATGTACCCCCGGCAGCACTCATCACCCCCCAGCCGTTTGAAGGAACTACCATCCCTCAGGACTACGTGAAGCCGTTCGATCCGGCGAAGTTGCGCCAACTGGCGGCTTCCCGGTGGCCATGGCTCGCGGGACTGCTGGGCTGGCTGGCCCTGCGAGATCGAGAACCGGAACCTGCCCTCGTGCCCGATGACGAGGAATACGACGACGAGGAACTTCCATGACGTACTTCTTCCGGCAGCAGCAGATGGCCAAGGGCTGGGGCAAAGAGATCAACGCGGCGTGGGATGAAGTCGATCATCCTCGCGGGAAAACCACCCCCGAGTCGAACGACGGCAGCTTCATGCCGAAGGGCGGCGGAGCCTCGCACGAGAATGGTGGGATACCGAGAGGTGCCGTAGAGGTTCCCGGTTCTGGTGGGGGGGCTTATCAGGCTCCTCCAGAGCAGTCGATGCCGGGGGGCAAGTTCGACCCCAACTACGTCAATCAGGACAACTGGACGCTCTCCAACAAGCAGCCCAGTCCCGCAGAGATGCGGCAGCACGGGCGCGAAATGGGGCAGGCTGTCCGTGACGTGGCTGACGCCGTTCCGGGCAGTGTAGAGCGGTTAGCAGAAGTACAGCAGCGGTTAGCGGGTGAGTACGGGAAAGACTACGCTCGTCAGACAACGCAATACGCGGCTGACCTGATGAAGGACCCTGCGGCAGCCGCCAATGCGGCACGGCTAGATGCACTGGCGGATGCGGGCCACTCCCACACCGCAGGCGAGGCCAAGGCGAAGGCTCCGCCGCTGGGTCCGGGCGTGAAGGGCACCAGCTACGTGCCTCACGACAAGGTGGACGTGGGGGCCATCCTGTACACCGCATGGGGCTACGACCAAACCAACACCGAGTTCTACGAAGTCACGGGGGCGTCGAAATCCGGCAAGACCGTGACCATCCGTGAACTGGCCAAGGAGACTTCCGATAGCGGCTTTTTGGCAGGCCATACGCGGCCTGTGTTGGGGCACTATCGCGAGGGCGAGAAGCCCATGACCAAGAAGGTCTCGGCCAGCAATACGCTGAAGATCCACGGCAACTACGGCTACGGTCATTTGTGGGATGGCACCGACAAGTCCGTTTCTTGGGGGCATTGACATGAGCAACAGTCCGGTTGAATCCCGCATCGCCATCGCTAAGCTCGATGCGAAAAAGCAAATCGCTTATGGCATGGTCTACCTGCCCTACGTCCCGGACAGTCAGGGCGACTTCATGACCCCCGAAGAGATTGAGCGGGTCGCGCACAATTTCCTGAAGAAAGGCGCAGTCGAGGCCATCGACACCGAGCACAGCCTCGTGCGCAACGGTTCCGCTGCTGTCGAGAGCTTCATTGCCCGCCCCGGTGACCCGGACTTTGTTCCGGGATCGTGGGTGTTGGGCGTTCACATCCCAGACAAGGGGATATGGGCCAAGGCCGAGTCAGGTGAACTCGGTGGCTTCTCCATGTACGGCACTGGGCGTCGGCAGCAGCGGATTGTCGAGATCGAGGTGCCCGACGAGGGCGTGCTGTTCGGCAAGACCGAAGCAACGGGCGGCGCGGGCGCGCACGAGCACATTTACGCGCTGGATTTCAACGACAAGGGCGACTTTCTAGGTGGCGAGACCGACGAGATCAACGGCCACACGCACATGATCCGAAAAGGCACCGTGACTGAGCCGGGTCCAGACGGTCATCGCCACCGCTTCAGCTTCGTGGACACGCTGGCCAAGGGCTGCGGTCCGCTCTCCGAAGAACAGAAGGGCTGGCAGAAGAAGCGTAAGGCATTGCGCAAGGCATGGGACGAAGCTTCCCATCCCCGTGGCAAGACTACGCCCGAGTCGCGGGGCGGGAGCTTTGCGCCGAGTGGTGGGAGCAGCGGGGAAGGGGGCGGCTACAAGACCATTCAGGGCGCGACGCCGATTATTCCTTGGGTCGTGGCGCACACCGTGCTCCAGCGCATGGGGACGGACCCCGTAGCGACCAAAGAGTACGGGGACGACTTCACCCACTGGGCGAACGAGAAGTTCAATTCGGATGCGAAGTTCCGAGCCTCCGTAATGGACGAGCGGGACAGCCAGATGGCTGGAGACGGCGCGGCTGGCCGGGACTTCCTCTATCGGCAGGCGGAAGACTACTTCAAGCAGAACAAGCCTATGGCCATGATGGCTGAGAGGAAGCCCGCTGAACTCACCCCCTCTGGGCATCGCCCGCTGTCCACCATCGCCCGCGAGATCCGCCGCGACTGGGGGCCGAAGGTGTATTTCGGGGCCAAGCCGTACCTCGATGCGCTGTCCAGCATGTATGACGTGAAGGAGCCTTACTACGAGGATTCCGGATCGTCGGTGGTCGCGTATCTGCTGGGCAACATGCAGACGTGGAGGGGTCCGAAGGCCAAGGAAATCAAGGCTGAGTTGAAGAAAATCCTGAAGGTCCGCAAGGAGGATATGTCCGCTGATGAACTTCCCGAGGACGCGGGACAGGATGAGGAACCATGCAAGGACTGCCAGACGCCCAAGGCGTGCCGTCACGCAGGCCACTGTCTGATCTCTGACGAAGAGGACGAGGAGGACACAGCGGACGACGAGGATGTCGAGAAGAAGGCGTGCCGTGGCAAGAAGAAGCGTCTTGTAGGCAAAGTCTCGGCCTAGTGCAGCTGGCTGCACCATGGGATATTTCTACCGCCAGCGAGTGATGAAGCGGGGTTGGGATGCGGAATCTCACCCACGCGGCAAGACTACGCCGGAATCAAGGGGCGGATCGTTTGCGCCGAATGACCTGAAGGACGCTCACCCAGAGGTGGCTGCCGAAGTGAAGAGCCTCCAGCGCATCGGGTATCGCTGGCTGGCGGAGGGGCGGCCCTACACTCGTGCGTATTTCGAGCATTCGTTGCAGGCGAAGATGAAGCACGCCATGGGGCCGGGGCATGAGAAGTACATTTCGTCCATGGCTGAGCGCATCTGGAACGAATACCACAAGAACGGCCCGCATCGGTATTTCGAGCCAGACTCGGTGCTGAAATCGGATGTGCTGCTATGAGCTACTTTTTTCGCCAGCGATACCACTTCCTCAAGTTTGATGAGTCGCAGGTGGTGCGTGGTAAGACGACTCCCGCGTCCACTGCGGGCTCGTTCGCCCACAAGGGCAACGCAGGAGAGGCAGGCGCTACCAAGGCCAAGCAGGCGGGTTTCGGGAATATGCACGCCTCCGTGCATGAGATGCTGTCCAAGGTTGCTGGGTTTTGTACGAGGTGGTCGGAGAAAGCTCCTAACCACACCCATCAACCGGGGATCGACAAGAACGACAAAGCGGGCCTGATTGCACAGGCGCAGGCATCAAAGCCTTTGTACGACACGTGGGCGCGAGGCGTGGCTTCCGTATTTGAGGCGGAGGTGTTCGATAAGATGGTGGACGGGCGTAATCCTGTGCAGCAGGCCATTGAGTACGCTAAGGCAAACCCGGAGTCCTTTGGTCTACTGCTCGCGCCCATCAAGGGTGATCCGCGCTTGACCGAAAAGGTAAATAATGAGTACGGGGGCGATTTCTCCAGAGTGATGGACATGGTGCGTGGCACCATTGCCGTACCTGACGCAAGTCGTATTGATGATGTGCTCGATGTGCTGGAAAGCGCGGGATTGCAATTGGCCAAGGCTCCCAAAGACCGCATCAACAACCCCGGTGATGAGGGTTACCGGGATGTCAAACTGAACGTGATGATGCCGAATGAGCACATCGCGGAACTTCAGGTCATGACGCACTCTATGTTAGAGGCCAAGGAAATCCTTGGTCACAAGCTGTATGAAGAACAGCGCGCCATCACAGGTCGATGTGAGAGAGAACAGCGCGACCCTACGCCAGATGAGTGGGTGCTGATCAAGGAGTACGACAAGCGACAGCGGGATGAGGTGTACGACCCGGCGTGGCAGCGTTCCGTGAGAATTTCTGGAGCACCCGCATGAAGTACTACGATTTCGATGACATCCCGGCGACATGGAAAGACGGAGAGATGCCGCGCATCCTCGTGAACGGCGAATGGGTGCGTTACTATGACGTGGGCAAGTTCGGCATGTACGCGCAGCCAATCTCCAAGGCTGAGTTCGACAAGTTAGTGGGGCAGCAGCAGGCTACGGGGGAGACGTGAGCTACTTCTCCCGCATGATGAAATGGGATGACGCCGCGCATCCGCGTGGTAAGACCACGCCGGAATCAAACGACGGCAGTTTTGCCCCTACGGCAGACAAGCTGGACCACAAGGAGCTTCATGCCCGCGCTATCGCCATGGCGTACCCGCACCTGAGCAAGAAGATCCGCGATGGTGGAGAAACAGGCTGGCAACATTCGCAACGGGTCGCTGCGCAGTTTGAAGACCACACGCTGAAGTTGATTGCCTACCTGCACGATCTCGTGGAAGACAGCCCGGTCACCGTAGAGGAAATTCGTACGCACTTTGGTGTCCGCGTAGCGGCAGCAGTGGATGCACTAACCAAGCGTAATGAAGGGGGCACGAAAGAGCCGCTGGAACACTACTTGGCACGAGTGGTGGCTAACCCCGATGCCCTGCGGGTGAAGGTCGCGGACATGAGCGACAATATGCATAACGTATCGGAAGCGGCGCGCAGCAGTCCGCATCTGCAAGCTAAACATCGTGGGTACAAGGAAACTTATCCGAAGTTGCAGGCGGCATTGAACGGGAGCTTCACGTGAGTTACTGGGACCGCTGGCGCGGACGCTTCAGTAAGGGCAATCCGTATCACGACAAGCTGGGGCAATTCTCCACGCCCGAAGACGCCGTGATTTTTGTGCGCCCGCGTTCCGGGTACAACTCCGATCCGACTAAAGATGCCGAGTGGCGTGGGGCTTACTCCGAGGGCAAGCGGTTCGCTATCCGGCGCGAGCGCAATGCACTGGGAGAAGGTGCAGTCGTGCAGCCAGCTGCAACAGAGCGGGGGTTTCTGTCTAACGTGCTGGTGGCCAGTGGCCAGCAACCCGGTACCGTGGACCCCATTGCCATCGCACGACAACTGGCAGGCAGTGGCACGGGGGTAACGGGCGAGTACCCAAACCAAACGGAGGGGGAGGCGCAGCCGCACCAGTCATCCGGACGCGACAACATCCACCCGGACTACTTGCCGGTGATCGACAAAGTGGAGGCGTTCCGCGACCAAGTACGTGCCGCGTTACAGCCCGTCTTGGGTACGCGCGAGGCTGAACCTCACGAGGTAAAGCCGCTGCTGAAGGGGTTGGGGTTCAACCTGACATCGTTAGGCGATGAAGGGGGGATCAATGGAGCCGGGACGTGGCGGGTATCGGATGCCGAAGGCAACCTGTTTTTTCTCAAGGTCAACGGGAATGATCACGGGCACGGAGGGGCTATCGAAGAAGAACGGGCTTACGACGTACTGATCAAGGCCGGGCTGGGTCCTTCGATAAACCCGGTGTTCCGGGTGGCGAACAACGTGACGGTGCAAGCCTTTTTTGACGATGCGGGCAAATTGTCCACGTGGAGTGGGAGGGACTCTGCCCTAGTCGAACGCGCTGTCAAAGGTAACGCACAGGAGATTGCCAACCTGACGGCTGCCGAGTGGTTGTTGGGGGACGGAGATAAGCACGATGGTAACTACAACTACTACAATGGTCGTGTCTACGGGAACGACTACAGTCGGGCTGGGTACTACGGCTACGATTTCACAGCAGGCGCGTTCGGTTATTTAAGTCGGTATGGGGTATCGGTAGACGCAAACCAGATGCTGAGCACCGCCGAGCGGGTGCTGAAAGTGATGAACGAAACCCCCTATGGCCGCCTACCGCCCACCAGTCACGGCTCCAATACACGAACGGAAGCGGCGCTGGAGCGATTTGGAAAATTGAAAAAGGCAGTAACTAAGTACGCCTCACCCGATGGTGTGGTTGAGGCACATGCTCTGAAGAACGGTCTTGGTTGGTGGTAGACGAGGCGAGACGAACATGAAGATCACCATTGGATCGGTCGGTCACACGTACGGCACTATTGAATGGGATGGCGAGCAGTACCGGATCATGGGTGAGGACCGCAAGATGCTGGCCAAGTGGCTGCCACAGCTTGAAGAGCGTTTGAGACTGTCGGGCAATGCCTTGCTGACTGAATTGCCTTTCTATCTGGAAGGCGCGGACAAGTGGGTCAAAACGGAGCAATGACCTTCGTACTTTGAACGAAGTACCCTGTCGGTACACCCCCACCCCCGAGGCGTGCCGTGTCTGCATTCCTGCAAGCCCTTCTGAAAGAAGCCGTGTGGCGCGAGGAGGAGCACCCGCGCCAGCCTGCGGGCAGTCCTGCCGGGGGTGAGTTTGCTTCGTCCGCATTGCGTGGCCCACAGGACATCAACGTGGTGTCCTACGAATACAAGCGTCCGGGTATCCGACAGCAGCATAAGCTGAACGTGATTTTTAACCCCACTAAGGAAGAACTGATCCGTTGGGCGGGTAGAGATATTCAAGGTGTTCGCTGGGTGAAGTGGGCTGGGAACACGGTCTTCTGGGAAGACTGGGCAGCCATTCATGGGCAGGTTCTCAATGGGCTGGTCAAGATGGGCGCGGCGAAGAAGTCTGATTTCTCTCAGGAGCGTGGCTTCGTTCAGGGGGAAAACCCCGTGAAGCGCGTGGTGTCGGAGGAGATCAACAGCTACTTCCATCTCTTTCCAGTGAAGAAGTCGTGGCTGCAACTGATCAAGGATGCAGCGGACTGGCAGGAGGAGGATCACCCGAGGGGCGTGACCACTCCTGAGTCGAACAGTGGCAGCTTCGCGCCAGCCGACAATAAGCAACTGGACATGGTAGGCCACACCGAGGCAGAGGCGAAGCAATTGGCCACGCACGCGGCCCGTGTTTCTGCACAGCAAGCCTACAAAGATGCGGCAAACGCAGAGGCAGACCCAAAGCAACTGGCCAAACTGGCGCTGGCCGTCGCCAAGCTGGAGGCGTTGGACAAGATCAAGGAAATTGAGGCGGGTACTGTCACGTCCGAAGGCAAGGACGAGCCGCTGCTGATGATTACGCCGGAGATGCTGAAGGACCCCACGCTCGCGCCCATGGCAGAGGCGTACATCATCGCGTCGATGCGCGACCGGATGTTGGACGAACAGGGTATCGAGTTAGCGGAGGTGGTGCGACAGGACCTCGCGTTTGGTGATCTTAAACTGCAATCGACCAACCCTGACTGGGCCGCCGCGTTGGATGACTACATCGGCTCCGGGTACTCGAAAATAAACGGGCACTTCCGGGGCGAGTCTGGGGATTCAAATCCGGATCACGATTCTGCCGAATGGCAGATTGCGTATGAGAATTACATGGAGAGCCATGAGGACGAGGCTATGGATGCCGCTCGTGATACGTACCTTGAGGCCGGGGCGGATTCCATAGACGAGCAGGTGTCTTCGGCTCTTGCCGACGATTCCGACCTACAGGACTTGAAAACTCAGTTGGAGGCTGCGGAAATTACGCAGGAGGAGTACGACAAGAAGCTGACGGCGACGACCGACTCGCTCAGGGAGTCCGCTGAGAGTGACTATCTTTCTGAGTTTGAGTCCTCTTCCGAGTATGAAGATGCCATGAACCAGTTGAAGGAGGATGCCACCACGGTGGCGGATGAGGAGTGGGAGTCGGAGGGGTGGGGCCAGAGCGATGTAGAAGAAAAGGCTGACAACATCAAGGCGCTGATTGACTCGCGGCCACCGACTCCTCTCACCCTGATCCTGAAGCGTGGCGTGTCTTCCGGACGCTCCCTCAACTGGGATACTTTGAGTACCGGGGACACCATTGATCTGGAGGGGTTCACTTCCACGTCGTCAAAGTCTGAGGTTGCTGAAAAATGGTCTGAGGGCAATAAAACCATCGAGATCGTAGTTCCCGCTGGAGCTAAGGACGTGCTGTTCACCACTAACGACCGCGAAGGCGAGGTGATCCTGAATCACGGCAGCCGATTCACGGTGCTCTCGCGCAGCGAAGAACACCTGCTCGTGTATTACCACCCCGAAGGCAACGAGCCTCCGGAGCCTGAGGTCGAGAAGGCCGAGGGCCGCCGCTATCGCATGAATTTCGGACGCATGGGTACGGAGCCGACCATCGTAGGAGAAGGCCATGGCACAGGCAGTGGTGGACACGCTGTTACGGATCGCAGCGTGGGTGTGGCTGTACTTCCACAGGACGCTGCCCCCCGAGTGAAGAAGTCGTGGCTTCAGGTCCTCAAGGACGCCGTGTGGCGTGAAGAGGAGCACTTGCGTGGCGAGTCCGTGCCGGGGACCAACAAGGGGTCTTTCACGCAGATGGCCGAAGCTCTGCACACAGCGGTGGCACACACGCTTATGGGGCGGCTGAAGGCGGCGGGTGGCTTCACCTACCAGCCCTACACGCTCGACGCGCCGACCGAGGGCTACGCTCTGTCCATCGTGCGAGACAAGGAAAAAATCTTTCGTAGTGGGGTTACAGAGGCGGATGTAGATCGGTATGCCCGTGACAATTCCGACCTGTTCACGGCCAATCCACACGCCCATTTCGGGGGCTGGCTGGATCAGGAGACCGGCAATATCTACCTTGACATTTCGATCATTGAGCCTACATTAGACAAAGCTATAGCTATGGCCCAAGCGCACGGGCAGGAAGGAATCTATGACCTCAAAGAAGGACGAACCATCATCGTCAAACGCCCCGAAGAGCGCCGAAAGTCCGAAGCTGGTGCGGGTAGAGTTCCCGAGGAACGCGACGCCAAAGGAGATCGCGGAGCACCTGAACAAGCTGCGCGAACAGGCTGGCTTCAAGAAGTCCTGAAGGGGGACTACCCCGGTCACCCCTTCCGTGGCAATCAGTACACGGGCGGGCGCGGGCACAACGCCCAGCAGCGTGGGTGGCTCAAGGAGATGGAGGTCGAACAGCGCAAGGCTGAGGCGGCAGGAGCCATTCCACGGGGAGTACGGTACGACACCAAGCTGGACGCCCCCGAAGTGTCTGATGAGGACGCCAATTCCCTGATGGAGATGTACGCCCGGTACGAGCGCAATCTGGCCAAGGACCAAGGCTGGAAGTACGGAGGGGCGCACGATTTCACACTGGGCGAAGGGAGCGTGATGCTCTCGCCAGAGAGGCCGCCCGCCATCGACCTGATGACCCCCAAAGAGTGCTTCAGCAACAGCACGAGCATGGTCATGGGCTCCGGGACTCACCGGTACTGTGAGGGATACGTGATGCTGCCCAACCTTCCCATGCCCATTCACCACGCGTGGGTGTGGGATGAGACGACGAGCACGCTCATGGACCCCACCTTGGGTTGGCAACCGAAGGCTAAGTACTTCGGCACCAAGTTCAGTACCCCGTACCTGTACAAGGCCATGATGAAAAACAAGTACTACGGGCTGTTGGTGCAGGGAGACAACAAGCGGTCCCTTCTGACCACTGGGCAAGATCCTGAATACCAGTACAGGGCATCATAATGAACAAGCAGCAGTTCCTGTACGAAAGCTACACGGACACGCCGATCTCGGATGAGGTTCGTGCGCGTGCAGCTATCGGCAAAGCGTGGAGCGAGGCAGAACACCCGCGCGGAAAGACAACTCCTGACAGTACGCCGGGGAGCTTTGCGCCTGCCGAAGTACTGCCGCCGGAACCCGGTACTGCGCAGGTTCCGGAAGGGACGCTTCGCGTTTACCATTACACAGACGATCTTGATGCCGTTTTGAAAGAAGGCTTGATGCGATCAAAGGCCAAGGGGCACACCTACGGTGAGCCGGATCTGGTCTGGGCGTCCGCGCAACAGCCGGGCAAGCACAAGGACTACGTTGAGTTCTACGTGTACCCCAACGAATTGGGCATTGGTGGGGAGCACCGTCAGGACAAGTTCACGGTGGAGCAGGTTAAGCAGCGCGAGTCCTATGGCAGTGATGTCACCCTACTAGGAGACATGCCCGCCAGTCGGATCATTTCACACCACAGGAGCTGGCACGACTCCGCCCGATACCTAGAATCAGATCCAGAACAAATCAAATCTGCATTGTCTGGCGAATACGACCGGATGCTGGACTGGCCCGGAGAGGGTCCGGCCATACAGTATATTAAGCAGAAATATGGAACAGTAGCCAAGGTTTGGTTGGAGACGGTCCGTGCGACCGCTGCTGATCGGCCTCACGGGTAAGGCTGGGGTCGGCAAGGACACGGCGGGCCATTATTTCAACCGCAATCACGGTTTCGAGTTGTATGCCCTGTCGTGGCCTATCAAGGCGGGCATCGAGGCCATGTTCAACCTCTCCTCCGACGTGTGGACCCGCGAGCACAAGGAAACCCCGATCCCGTGGCTGGGCAAGTCCCCCCGTGAACTGGCGCAGACACTGGGCACGGAGTGGGGTCGGAAGCTGGTCAGGCAGGATGTCTGGGTCCGTACCATGCTGCATCGCTGGAGCACGGTATTGACCATGGAACCCCCGCGCATGTGCGTGATGGATGTGCGGTTTGACGACGAAGCGGAGGCCATAAAGCACCACAGTGGCTGGATCATCCGGATCGTCCGCCCCGGCGTTTTGCCGGTGGCCAACCACGCCAGCGAGGCTGGAATTGATGATAAATACGTCGATTTGACCATCCTGAACGGGGGTACCCCCCGTGATCTGGAGGATTCCGTCTACGAAATCATGGAGCGGCTGATCGCGTAGTTTGGGTTTGGAGGTTATATCGTGCAGCCAGATGCACTGGGAGACCTCCTTGTGAAGGTAAAAATCGTTGCGAACGAACTGCTCGACACAGACATCGAAATGGTGTCTCTGGTCCGTCACGGCGCGAACCGTTGCCCGTTCAAAGTCCTGAAGTCTGACGACGAATCTCCCGTCAGCAAGCTGGGAGACAAGCTTCAGAGCTTTTTCTCCATCGCCAAGGGCGAGTTCTCCGTCACGGCGTACTTCATCCGTAAAGATGCTGCCGATTCCCTACTGCCCATCCTGAAGGCGGAAGGCGTGGACACGTCCAACGTGTCTGAGTCCGAGGGGGTCACGGTGGTTACGCTGTCCAATGCTTCTGCGCGGGGCTTTATCCAGTTGACGGATGCCCTCGCCATTGCGGTGGATCAGCCCATTAAAGAGTTCAGCGATGAGAGCATCGTGAAGGCGTACGCCGAAGGCGTAGGTCTGTCCGGGTTCGCGCCGAGCGTGAACCTCGCGGTGTCCGGCCTTGCAGAGTCAGTTTGGAGCCTGTTGAATTCCAACGAAGTTCTGGGTGAACGAGAGGATCGCATAGCGAAGGTGGACACGATGCTGGCTTCATTCCGGAAGTACATCACCTCGCTGGCACGGATGCTCCCGGCGCAAGTTTTCAAAGTCGAAGCCGCTGTACGTGCGGTACAAACAGAGGATGCAGATATGCCCAAGGGCAAACTGGACGAAGCGGTGGTAGGGGATCTGGATGGGCTGCCGACCGAGCCGGTCACCAAGACCGACGCAGAGGCTCCCGTGACCCCCTCCGTTGTCACCAAGACGGCGGAAGAGGTCAAAGTCGAGCCCACGGCAGCGGCTGAAAAGCCCCCGGTCACTGAGGACAAGCCGGACGCTCTGGCTTCCATCCTCAAGGCGCTCGACGCCATCAACAGCAAGGTCGATGGGCTGGCCAAGTCCATCGAAGATCAGCGGTCGGTCACCGACACGCTGGCCGCCCAAGTCGCTGAGGCGACCGAGGTGCTGGAGAAGGCTGAGGATTCCCGGCGCAGCACCACAGTCGTGCGCATGGGGGCGGATATGGATCTCGCGCTGTCCTCCTTGGGCGGTAGCGACTCCCGCACCCCGCGCAAGACCATCGGGAAGGCCGATGAGGAAAAGTGGGGCAATCTCTTCTCCGATCTCGACACATTCCGTCCATCCCGCTGAAGTCACCTTCGGCATTTTTTGTTATTGAGGAAAATCGCAATGTCCAGCAACAAGGAACTTCTCCGAAAGGCAGACATCGCCGTTGGTGACCTTCAGGGCAACGGTGGTTATCTGAACCCCGAGCAAGCGGATACTTTCATTCGCAAGCTCCTCATCCAGCCCACGCTGCTCTCGCAGGTGCGCAGGGTGGTCATGGCGTCGCCTGTGCGAAAGGTCAACAAGATCCAGTTCGCCAGCCGCATCCTGATGCCTTCGCCGGGCTCTGGCACGGCACTGGCTGCCAACACGAGTGCTACGAATCGCCGCAGTAAGGCGACGACCGAGCAGATCACGCTCACCACGAGCGAAGTGATCGCGGAAGTCCGACTGCCCTACGATGTGATCGAAGACAACATCGAGCGCGGCAACCTCGGCGCGATGACGGACACGGGTGGATCACCCATGGCCGGTGGCCTGCGTGACACGATCATGACGTTGATCGCAGAACGCTGTGCCCTCGATCTGGAGGAACTGGCGATTCTCGGTGACGTGTCCGGTGGCGCTGACGACTACCTGAAGCTTCAGGACGGATACCTGATCCGGTTCACGTCGAACGTGGTGGATGCGGCGAATTCCCCTGTCAGTCGTACGGTGTTCAAGAACGCCATGAAGACGATGCCGACGCAGTACCGCCGCAATCGCGGCGCGATGCGCCACTTCGTTTCGACTGAGCAGGAGATCGAGTACCGAGACACGCTGAACGCTCGTGAGACGGTCATGGGAGACAGTCAGTACCAGAGCCTTGCCCCGGTCTACGGTGCGGGCGCTCCGGTCGAAGGCGTTGGTCTCATGCCGAGCGCCAAGGGTCTGCTCGTTCACCCGCTGAACCTGCTGTTCGGCATCCAGCGCGACATCATGTTTGAAACGGACAAGATCATCACGGAGCGTGTGTACGTGATCGTGGTGACGGCCCGTATCGCGCTTCAGGTCGAAGAGGAACTGGCGGGCGTGAAGGTCATCAACATGGGCTGATCCCCTTCTCGGGACACCTCGTGACTTGACAGAAAGGGCTGGCGGGGGTAATTCCTCGCTGGCCTTTTCTTTTTACACCTCAGAGGGTTACCAATGTCTATTCGGATCAAGCTCGTCGGTTGCGAAAGGTTTTCTCTCATGGGAGAACTTTTCGAGAAGGGTTTTTTCTACGACTTGTCCGAGGACAAGGCCCGTACCCTGCTGAAGAAGACGGAAGAGCGGGGTCGCCCCTACTTCGTCCGCGTGGAGACCCCCGTCGAGAATGAGGAGGTCGAGATCACGGAAGAGGAAAGCGAGGAGATCGGTGGCGTGAAGATCACTCGCAAGCGTGGCCGTCCCCGCAAGAATCCGATCATCAAGGAGCGCGGTGACACGTCCTCCTTGGACGATGAGGATCGGACCAGAGACCAGTCCGCTACGGTCGTGACCGAGGACGGGATCGAGGTCTGAGTGGCGGAGTTCACACTACCTGACGAGATTTGTGAACTTCTGATTGCGGAGGGGCGACTCAAGGAAGAGTTGTCCCGGCGTCAGGCAGATTACCAGCTGGTCTGCCAGAATTACCCCGGCAGACTGGACCCCAAGAAAACCCCCGCCTTCTATCTTCTATTGGTGGCGCACCGCAAGTGGCAGCACGCCTATGAAAAGCTCACCCTCCTCCGCTACAACGCGGCGCAGGCTTGAAGGTGCGTGCAGCTGGCTGCACGAGCACCCGGTCTACGCGACCTGTCTCGTGTACCTGCTGGTCGGGGCTGGGCTACTTCTGTTTATCGCATTCGTGCAGGGAGGTGGCCGGTGAAATATAGCCAGCGCCCCATCCGAGGCACGGAAATGTCCCCTAACGAGAGATTCGCTGCGCTTACGGTGCATATGGCGTGGTTGACCGCAGGAAGACCAAACGAGAATGGCCGGGACTTCTCGAAAGCCCCCATCGCCAAGTGGACTAAGAAACGGGATTTCGAGCGAGCGGCGTGCAGGGCAACCAACACAGGGCGGAAAACGACTAGGGGCCGATAGCCGATGTCGGAATTTGGACGGTGTAGAGTTCTCGTAGCCTACGCCCACTCCACGGAGATTCCACCATGCGCGGTCTACTCTCGTTCCTGCTCCTGCTGGTCACGAGTGCTGCTCTAGCACAGGCTGTTCCAACCGTTACCTTTACCGCTTTGCCCGTCTCGGGGGTCAGCCCCCTCACCACCAACCTGACGTGGAGTAGCACCGGAGCTTCTACTTGTGCGGCTTCCGGGGGTTGGACTGGAGCCAAGGCTACCAGTGGTACACAAGTCATCACCGGAGTTACAGCCAACACCACGTACACCCTGACGTGCTCCACGAGTGCGGGTACGGCCCAGTTGTCGTGGACTGCCCCCACGCAAAATACCGATGGCACCCCCCTGACGAATCTGGCGGGGTATCAGGCATTCCGTGCGGCCACTAGTGCGGGGTTGGCGACGGCCACTTCTGCTGCGGAAATTGCGATTCCCGCACTGACTTACACTCTGACGGGAATTCCGGCAGGTACATGGTATTTCGCCATGCGGTCGAAGAACTCCGCAGGAGCGGTCAGCGACCTGTCCAATGTGGTTTCTAAAACCATCGCGTTGCAGTCCGCCAGTGCCAATGCGTCTGTGACGGTCAGCACCGTGCCGAATCCTCCGGTCCTCGTGACGGTGAATCAGGTGGCGTACGAACTGAAGTACGGTCACGGTGAAACATCGCTGGGTCGCCTTGTGGGGTACATCGACTTAGGCGTGGCTTGCGGTGCAGGACCCATCGTGAAGAAGAACGGGCAGTACTACGAAGTACCGCTGGATCAGGTTGAACTGGTCCGGATGCCGAGGTCGATCATCGTCGTAGCGAAGTGCGCGAGTAGCTGAGGGTTGTGTCGCGGTTTGCCGCGTAGGAGAGCGATATGTTATCGACCAGCGAAAGAGACCTGCTCTCGACGGAGTTACAGAGTGATCCACTTGCCCGTGGGTATTCTGGGATGACGGCAGTGCAGGTAGTGGCAAGCCTGCTTACGAAAAATCGCAGCCGTGTCCGAGCGCGAATGGACTCCTCTGAGATTTGGCAAAGTGTGGTTATCTCGGAGTTCAAGTCACTGACAGATATTCAGCAACGCAATGTCATGGCTTTGTTGGGTTTCGGTTCTCTGAAGCCAAACGGCAAAGAGGCGGACTTATTCATCGACTATTTCGGTGCAGGGTCCGCGACTATTACGGCATTGGCAGCCGCTAGGCTGGAAAGTATCAGTAGAGCGACAGAAGTTTCTATCCCAAACGTGATCGAAGCTGACGTGCTGGCGGTTCGTGGGTGGTAGGACATGACCGTCGCGGTTGATACCACCACGGAACACATCAGAACTGCTACGACGACGCCGCAGACGTTCTCTCATGTGGGAGCGAGCAGTGGCATCAAGGGTGTCTTACTAATATTAGTCAACAACGGTAGTAGCACTGATAGCGTTACGGCAGCGTCTTACGGGACAGGGGGAGCAGCAGTCGCACTTACCCGCGTTCACCGTGCCGTAGATACAGCAGGAGAGAGCGGATCGGCACAAATCTGGTTCCGTGGTTCTGGGATACCGCAAGGCACGCAAAATGCCTCATACACCCCCGGTTCAACCGGGGATGACTTTCAGGCGGTCTGCATCACATTGACCGGCGCTGGTGATCTTATGGCGATCAAGTCACGGGGTGTTAATGGAGATGTCGCGAACCCGTCAGTAGTTTTGCAGGTCGGTGGCCATGGCAGTATGGCCTTTCTTGGGTACTTTTCCGGATTAGCCGCCCCCAGCAGCATTACAGATGGCTCTGGTATAACCCGGTTACAGGATCATGACTTTGGCCAACAAGCGTCCATTGTCGTCCGTCAAACAACCGCGAGTACCTCAGATTTCACTTTCTCGTTTACAGCATCCGTAGATGATGTGGCCATTGCTGCGGTGTCTATTACCGACGCGCCAGTCAATCAAGATACTTGGCGCTGGAGGAAGGACGATGCCAATGAGGCGTCAGCAACATGGTTGGAGGTTGCGGGAGCGGACCATGAATTCTATGTCGGCTCCAATGCTAAGGCGAGGATACGCTTTGCGCTAAGTGATGCTGGAGCGTGCATCAACTTCCAGCCAGTGCTGGAACGTGCGTACAGCATGACAGTAGGGTATGACATCAGCACTGCGGCTTACGCTAGTAAATCGTACGACTACAGCGCGCGGGGTACCAACCCCGCTGGATTTTTTATAGATGCTGCCGGTACCCATTTTTATACGTTCCAGTACGGCGGTAGTGTCTACGAGTATTCCTGTTCTGCGTGGGATATTTCTACCGGGAGCTATCAGAGTCGCACTCTGACTACAACTACGCAGAACACTAATATGCGACAGTTCTGCTTTTCCTCTACGGGTTCTAAGCTATACCAAGTTGCCGGTACTAACGACATTTATGAGTATGGTTTGACCACAGCATGGGACTTGTCCTCAGGATCGTATGCAACGACATTCAACATGGATGCTTTTTTTGACGGAGCCAGCTACGTTGTTTCTGTCAGTGCGGATAACAAGAGGTTCTATGTTGCAGGGAGTTCCGCAACTATTTACCAAGTAGATATGTCTGGCGGGAGTCTTTCGACGGCAGTGTACAACGGAGAATCTTTCGTCTCTGCTCAGTACGTTGCGCAATGGCAGTCAATGGCATGGCGTGCGGATGGCACATCCTTCTACATTAGCGATAACACCACTATCTACCAGTACGACTGCTCTACTGCGTGGGATCTTACGACAGCGGTGTACTCAAGCAAGTCGTTCACCTTCACACAGGGAGCTGGATCTTTACACCGAGGGATTGCAGCCTTTAAGACAGATGGAGGTGCTTTTTGTTGTCTAAATAGCGCAGTAGGCGATTACCTCATCTACCAGCACTCCATGACCGTGGACCAGACCTATTGGAACTATGAGCCAGTAACGACCACCAGCACCAAAGTCAAAGCCACGGACAGTTCCTATTTAACTAACGCTAACGATACAACGCAGCAGATTACGTCAGGTACGTTCATCTCGCCTAACAGTGGGGTTAGTGAGACCGGAACCGCAGGTACAGACAACGATTTGGATTTCACGGCTGGTAGCAAATGTGAGGTTGAGTACGCCATTGAATTTATTGCAGCAGACGTAGTTGAGGATGAGGTAATACGCTTCCGAGTCAAAAACGTGGACTCTCGTAGCGAGGTATGACTCGTGGCTAAGTCATACGCCATTGCAACGATCACTAAGGTCGCAGACAACGATAAGTCTGGGACAGCCGCAGTCTCTGCTGTTAGTTCGCTATCCGCGACTACGAAGACAGG
>Ga0315293_10001993_pt1 | contig 19750 bp, 34 predicted proteins | sample YL17G13_20_MG_FD_203071 | JGI IMG/M metagenome (GOLD analysis project Ga0315293, IMG submission 203071) | Sediment microbial communities from Yellowstone Lake, YNP, Wyoming, USA - YL17G13_20 | ecosystem: Environmental > Aquatic > Freshwater > Lake > Sediment | place: USA: Wyoming | collected... | reverse complement strand
AGGCCACTGCCCACAATGCTCGCATTATCCACAGCCGTCACGAACTTAACAGACCACCAGCTTCTAGGAGAGTTAGCTATCGTATTGGCGGTAGTCGCGCTTATACATACTTCATCCCCAGCAACCACCGCAGCAGAGTGAGCGCTATCAATTCCCGTCGTCGCTGCATTCGTTATCGCTACGGAGATATCACTGGCTACTCCATTGACCACGATCTTGAAGGTAATCGAATCCCCACCAGACCCAGGCCCCACAGACAACCCCACTGTCAGGGTACTAAACGTCCCGGCCACAGACATCACCGTTTCCCGAGGATCTACCACCGACCACGCCCCGCCCGACGCCGTTAGGGAGTTAAGGTAGGTATCATCCACTCCCGTAGGCACCAAATTGTTTGTTCCAAGGGTAAGTATCTGCGTAGATGACCCAGGATCAGCCCTGACCACCAAGGGGGCAACGGCCACCATCGACACCAACAGGGCCAGGACCAACAGGATTGACCAAAGATGCCTAACGCCTCTTATTTTATTCATCATATGTTTTCCTCTTTTTTTTTCCTTCGGACGATAGCGAAAGTCAGATTTGATGGAATCTGACTTTCTCCCTACTGTTCGCAGGCCCCATTGTCAAGGTGCCTCCCTGGACCACCTCTTGTGGAAGCGGCTTTCTTCTCCGCACGATACTTCTTATAGAAATACGTCGCATCCGACTGTGCCTTACGCTTAGTTTCTAGGTCTGATGTGACGTTCGTTAAATGTTGTTTTGATCTGGCAGCGCTCAAAAGGTCATTACCATGGGACTGAAGAGTCAATCTCCTTCTTTTTTCTGCCGGCATGCTCTTCTCCCAACCACTGGGCTTTCCTGGCTTGAACCACCTCTTGTCCTTCGGGGTCCTGCCGGGCTTTCCCTTATCAGGGGTCTTGTACTTTATTTTCTCCCCGCGGGGTAGCCTTCGGGTTACCGTCAACTTCTTCCTCATGTGTCCTAGCCTTCTTTGAATAGTTGATAAGCGTCGGCCCTCGCCAACCGTCTTATGTCACCTTTCCTTGTGCCCCTAGCCAATTTCAAAAGAACCCTGCCTGCAGCCACTCCATCTCCACCACTGGCCCTGAGGGCCATCCTTTTTCTCTGATCCGACGGCAGGTTCTTATCCCAACCCGTTCTATCCAGTCTCATCAAAAGCACCATATTACCCTCCTTAGTACCTGGTACCAGGGACAAACATCTTCTTTAATTTCTTCATCCTTTTGCCCCCCGAGCCAAACTTCTTCAAGTTGTTGCCGGCCTTCTTTATTCGGCCAAACCTCTTCATCGGACTCCTTTGACACACCCTAACTGTTCCGTTAACCAGAACCTCCTGCGGGGAGGCAACGCCTCGATGCTTACCCCCTGCACTAGTGAAATCGGGGGTCTTACTCCCAGACCTAAATCCGCCCTGAGCCCCAAGGGTGTATTAGAGTCCTCATAGTCATCTACGTCCAAGGGCACCGAAATCGAGGGTCTTATCCCAGACCCTAGAAGCTTTTTCTCTATAACCGCCTCTTCAGGCCCTTCCTCCACGGGTTTGAATGTCCATGAACCGCCATCAACGGTAGCTTCCCAGGACGGGAGTCTCACTGGAACAACCCCATTAGGCTTCGTAAACAACCTTTACTCCTTCTAGGTCCATGCCCACGTCCAAGGTCGGCTTCATCCCATTTTCAGAGAACATCAGCAGGTACCCCCCACCTCCCATACCCAACACCTTTCCCCCAGGGCACCCTTCCCGTCTCAACTCCTCATACCTTCGGTCAATGTCCTCTCTACTAATGCCACTATCTCTCCTTTTCTTGTTCTCCCAATGTTCATGAAACAACTCCCCTACTTTCCCATATTCCTGGGCTTTCAACGCCGTCTCAATCATCCTCCCATGCTCCTTCACCCTACTGAGGTTCTGCAGCATCTCCTCATCCCATTTTTCTATCCGTTCCTCTTGTTTCTCTGCTAATCCGGAGGAGCTCACCCCGTTTTTTCTTCCTCCGACAAACACCAGTTTCAAGTAGGGCAACAGATCCTTCACCAGGGCATCTACCCGGACCATCCCATATTCCACACCGTCTAACTTTCGATGCTCTGAGTCGACACCCAGGTCCTTGGGCACCATCTCCACCCTCCAGGCTCCACCCATGGCGGCGAAAAATTGATCTTGTATCCCCCCGGGCATTCGAGCGTTTTCGCGCTCGATCTCCCATGCCGTCTCGAATATCTCATATGAATTAAGGTCCATTCCCGCATTCTTAGCCAACGCCGCCACTAAGGCTACACAGAAAGCGGAGGAGCCCCCCAGCCCGGAGGCCTCAGGGACATCGGCAAAGGTGGCAATCTCCACCCCGTGAGTAATCCCAAACCACTTCAGGCACTCAGCCGCCACCCTGTTTTCCAGTTCCGCTGTGCAACTAACGTCCTCCACCTTGGAGTATTTGAGTCTTATTCTTTTGTCAATGGTATTGTGGAGGACGACATGGACGTATTTGTTGAGAGCGAAACCCAGGATGTATCCTCCATGCACACGGTAATAAGAGGGGAAGTCAGTACCTCCACCCCCTAGGGGTATTCTCAATGGGGCCCTGGATACAATCATTAAAACCGCCTGTCTATACGAAAAAACCCAAGGTTAGAGCACACTACCGTGTGTTCCGCCTTGGGCGAGGGGTTTACACTGAGTTTCGTTCTACATATAGGGGGCTGCAGCTCCCCAGGAAGGTCTATATTTAATGGCAAGCACTGACACCCTCCTGATTACTACCACAGGTTCTTTGTGTTGCACATGCCCTTGGGAAGGGCCTTGCCGCCGACACTAGGCTTACCGAAGACCTTCTTGCTCATGTTCTTCAATTCCATGGGCGTCTGCAATTTTATCGCCGTTCCCAAACCAGCAGTTTTCTTCATCTTCTTCACACCAGAAAACCTCCACTCAGACTTGAGTAGACCATATCACAACCCCTCAATACTGTCAATATCCTGTCGTTTATCCTGGTTTAAGCAACTTGTAAAAAGTTGCTAAGGAGTCCTTTCAGCTCCAGAATCAGAAAAACAAGTTTTCTGACACGAATCCGACCAGTTGTTGGATTCGATTACCTTCCCATCTTGCGAAGGGACCAAGGTCTTATGCCGATTGTTCGTCGGTTCCAGACCAGGCGCTGTGAGCGCAGGCTGTTTCTGGCAAACCCTGAATTTGGATTTAAGCCAAAGAAATGACTTTTTCTTCAAGGTAACGGATTTAGATCGTGCTTCAAGCGTCACCAAACCCTGAGCCTCAAAGATACTCGCCACTACTTTATCAACGATTCCCAATCCCATGCGACCAATAACAAGGGCGGCCGCATTATGAATTGGAATTGAATACATTTTCATGAATTTTAACTTGCCAACGATGCTGGTGTATGCCGCAGGAACTTCAATTACCTCTACACCAAACTTGGAAGCTCTTGATTTAATAGAATCCAATAGTTGTTTCCAAATGAAATTATGAGACATGCGATTGAATTTCTTGCCCTTATGTTTCTTAGAGAATTGAAGCCGTTCGAGAATAATGGGCTTTCTAACGCCATAAGCATAAGCGACAACCCGTTTCGCCATTTCTCTTATGGCATTCTGTCGCTTGTCAGCTCGAGCAAACCTTATTTTATCATTCTTGAGATAGAAATGTTTTATAAGATTGCCATCACCATTCAGTTCTGATACGGCGGCGCCATCAGGATTACAATCAACACCTACTGAGCCAAGCGCCCTATCAGTTACGATCGATGTGCTCATGACATCATAAGCTACCGCAATCTTGAACTTGTTATTCCTGGCCTCGATACGAACTTCATAACAGTCAGATTTAATCTCTTCCTGTAGCCATAACTTTCCAGTAAGCCACAACCCGCGCTTTAAGGGGTCGTTAATAAGCAGCATGTCTCCAGCAATGCGAATGTTGGGATTCCCATTTTTTGTCTTGTCGCCCCGCGAATAGAGCTGGCTATTGCGTACGTGTTGCCACTTCTTCTTGGAAATTTTACCGTCTTGAAGTTTTTTCCACAACTTCCTATTTCCAAACAAGGCGTGTTCTTTGGTGATCTTACTCGCCTCGACGGCAGCGTCGGCAATATAACGTTGATTAAGAATAGTCATGTAGTTTTTCTTGCAGTACTTCTTAACGTCATTGCCGGACAGTTTGTGCTTATGAATAGCTTGATAGGCGGATCGCTTACAGGAACAAAAGTTCTTCATGAGCTGAAGAACTCTGTTCTGGTCCTCAAAATAGACAATACCGTGGATCACCTTACGCATATTCAAAGTATTTCTTGTTTATAGTGATATTGAACTTTTCTTTTACACTATTAACCAAATCGTCATCAGAAATTTCTCCAAGAGCAATTTCTTTAACATTGTACTCATATAAATTATTGACAAATGATTTTATTTCCGGGTTTGCTTTCCAGCATTTTGCCGCTTCAGATTTTAGGCTATCTGTTTTTTGTTTACCGCCCTCAAACCTATACCACATAGCCTTTTTTGCTGACCCGAAGGATTTGAAACCATGCCCTCCAGCATTATCAACAATTCTTTTTGTTTCTTTTTCAATAATCACATAACGATCTTCTGGAGGGTCGCAATCCCAAGGATTTTGTTGTTGATTAGTTTTCTTTTGTGTCATTTTGACTATATCTAAATTCATTTCTTTTTCCTTCCACCTCTCCTGCCATACATCCTGGCACTAAAAGATGTGATTAATGAAACCATATCATTAGCTAATTCCTGCTCAAAAAGAAGAACACATGTGGTTTCCTCCGTCGATAAAACCGGCTCCTGGCTACAATCCTGACCTCCGTCTCCGTTAGCTCCATGATCACCTCCCTACTACTACATAAATCCTTCCCAAATAGCGTAATAAGTATGATAATCGACTATGAAGGACACAAAGGGACCGGGCCACGGGGCAAGGAAGAAAAAGACAATCGTCGCCGCCGCCATCATCACCGATACCCACCTTTCCCTTCGATCCACTAATTTCAATGCCGAGCCAAACGACTTCTTTACCCTGAACCCCACGATATCTACGCTATATACCTCATCTAGGATCAAATGAAGAAGAAAACCTAAGAACACAAAACTACCGGTGACCCAGGCGTATATGGAACCGAAGTCAATTAGGGAGAGAACAGAAGTGACAATAAACCACATTAGCACCCCACACAGAACGGAATGAACCACCCCGCGGTGCTCCACTACCCGATTCAAACCGCTTTTCAAAACATAGCGAACTCCCAAGTAAGCGACGACGCACGCCGCCCAGATCTCGAATATATTGGGACCACTCCAGCCGGTGGCCACCGCCAGAGCAGCTATGACCCCCAGTCCCACGAATATGTTCTTAGTCGCCAAGGAGGTCCCTAGGTCAATGTCCGGGAGCACCCCTCCTACACAACTGGCTGCCCACAGCACCGCAGCTCCCCCGGGGCTCACAATACCCGCCCGCAGCAACGCGGTGGATACTGCCCCTCCCACAATCGCCGCTACCTCCAAATGCCTCTCGAAATTTGCCATAAACCCACAAACCTGGAAAATAAGATGGGCTAAACGGGATACAGGGGGCCTCTACTTACCAGAACCGTTAAGTCGTTCCACTATATTAATTTGTTCGTTATCCTCCTTATGTAAATTTCCCGTTCAGCCCGTCTCATTCCCGAAGTACTTGAGCGAACACTACCGGGATCCCTGGGATCACAGGGAATGGCTCCTCTATTACTACCAGGCACTCACCCCCCTCTTTCACAACCTCTGCCCCACAGGCCGTGAGCTCCCTCACAATGGGGCTGTCCCCGTTTCCACCAAACACGATAACCTTCTTCCCCTTAAGGTCCCCCAGCACCATTCTTACCGTATCCACTACCCTGAATGGTCTCTCCCAGTTTATCGCCAGGGCCGCATCCATCAACTCCATAGGAGTCCCTGTACCCCTCCCCAAACGCAGTAATTCCTCCATGGCTTCAGATATCCTGGGTCCAAATCCTCCAGGGAACTGCGATGCCCAAACCGAACCCAAGATCTCATTGGAATCCAAATTAAGATGGTCACATACATCGGCTATTTCATTGGCCAAGGACACCCTTATCCCTGCGTATGCCTTAAGGATCATCTGCGCCAAGTCTGTTTCCTTTATGTTTCCCAACATAACCTCCTTAGGTGTAGAATGTTCTTTATGAGGGTTCTTGTCCTAAGTCAGGAACACTTGTTTACTTCGGGGGGCGAACCCCCGAGCCGCGCCTCCAGTATTGCTACCTCTACTTTTTACATCCTTCGTGAAATGGCCTCCATGGGGGTCTTCGTAGACCTTATAACTACCTCTTCTGACAGGGACTCCTTATACGTTCCCTTCCCTAGGGTAACGGTATACAATTTGAAAAGGACTACTACACCATACATATTAAGGGCAAACCGGAAGGCAAAACGATTGATAAACATCTCCGACTACGATGCCTGCCATTGCTTCTTCGGTATCCCTTCGGGCATAGTCGCTTACTTAAATCGTCTAAGGGTTCCCTACATCACATCTCTTCACGGCTACGATGTCCCTCGCCCCGACGAGGACCCCTTTCCATTCATTACTGCGATCACAAGATTCTTGCTCAAGGGAGCCTCCACGGTCATATCGCCCATAACCCAACCAAATCTTCCGGTCACCGACGTCATCCCTAACGGGGTAGATACCCAGGCGTTCTTCCCCCGGCCCCACTCACTCCTGCGTCGTATCCATCTGCTGACGGTAGGAAAGATACTGGAGAGAAAGGGACTGGCGTATTTGCTGGTGGCCATGAAAGAATTGAAGGACGAAATTGGAGACGGATTCGAACTAAGTGTAGTAGGGGGAGTGGGGGAAAAACAGACTGAATGGAAGCTAAAAAGGATAGTGGAGCAGTTTGGCTTGAGGGTAAAATTCCTGGGGCATGTTCCCCATTCACTGCTCCAGCCCATCTACGCCTCCTCTGACATCTTCGTTCTTCCGTCACTCAGCGAATCCTTTAGCAATGCTACCATTGAGGCTATGGCCTGCGGCCTTCCTATAATCACCACTAACACCGGCGCGGTCGCCCAGTGCATTACCCCCGAAAACGGAATAATCGTTCCCATCAAGGACTCAAAGTCCCTGGCCAACGCGATCTATACCGTCGCTGACGAAGACACCATCAGGAGAATGGGAAAGGAATCCCGCAAAATAGCCGAAACATTCAGCTGGAAAAATACAGCCCGTAAATACATCGACCTCTACGCACAAATTTCTGCCCCTACCACTTAGCCAACTTTCCTCAGCCTGGGTCTCGCCGGCTTCCTTTTCCATCTGTTACTCCTGAATTGCTTATAGGTTTCTCCGGTAGAAGGGTGCGTCCCCATAAAGTAGGCGCAAACCTCAAAATCATCATTCTGCACCCCAAAACGAATAGTCCTCGTACAGCAACGGCTCACCAGCAAACAGAAACCGGGACACAGACCACAAACGCTGACCCACTGCGGCCCGTCCATCACATCCTCCTCAATTTATCCTTCACTATCTCCTGTGATCCCTGCTTTGCCGGTACGTACTTGGATTTCAAGTAAGCCTCTACCTTTATCCTATCAAAGGTCCATGCCCCACTTTTATCCTTGGTCCCCGGCAACTCCCCTGTCCTGGCCCACGCCTCCACCGTAGTCCCCTTTACCCCAAACATTTCCGCTACCTCAGACACATTCATCCCGCCCTCCTTTACTGTTATCTTCCGGTGCTCCCTATGCCGCCGCTTCCTCTTTTGGTCTTGTCCAGTTCTTCTACCTCCTTGAATACCGTGGGATACACCTTTTCTACCTTTAACTGGGCAATTCGATCACCGGCGTTGACCATATACGCCCCCGGCCCGTTATTGCGCATCAGCACTTTGAGCTCTCCTCTATAATCAGAGTCACACGTCCCTGGGGAATTGGCGATGCTGATGTTGTTAAAGGAAAGACCACTCCTGGGTCTTATCGTCAATTCATACCCCACGGGGACCGCCATCGCCCACCCTGTCGACACTAAGTACACCACCCCTGGGGCCAACGACACTTCCTCCGCCGAATACAAATCAAAGCACGCAGCCTCTTCACTTTCCCTCTTGGGCACAATAGCACTAGCCCCTAGCCTCTGTATCTGCACCACTACTACACTATCCATGCCTACTGCCCAAACATTACGATGTCGACGTACATTCGAGCTCGGTGCAGCCCCTGGGGCGTTCCTACATGCAATCCTCCGGAGACCCAGAACCTCTCGTACCATTTGAGCATCCCCTTGATGTTCCCACAATCTACTCTTCCCGCCGCCAGGTCGTCTTTGACCACCATGGCCATTCCCGCGTCCCGTCCCCCGATAGCCTTCATCGTCACCATCCCCCAATCCCTGGACACGAATTCACGCCACTCACTAAAGCTCATGATCGGATAGCAATCCCCGTTCAGCAGCACAAACTCCTCCTCCAGGCCCTGGGCTACCGACAACACCCCCTCATTGATAGTCTCTTTAGCGGACACGAACCGGACATCTCCTAGGCCACAAGTGGCAAAGGTCCCTACGTCATGGTCATTGACCACCAAAAAGAACTCCTCCACCCCTGCGGCTCTCAATGTCTCTACCACATACTTAATGAACGGCTGCCCTCCGACCTCCAGCAACACCTTCGGTGTCGTCCCCTTGAAGTCCTCCCCCCTCTCCGTACTGATTAGTCTCTCTCCCTTTCCAGCACACAAGATCACCGCCTGTTTGGTCAATTATTCCCTCCTAATAAGTTTTGCATAGATACAGCCCCAGTCGGGCCCACGCTTAATGGTATAAAAGCCTTTATCCCCATCCCCATCCACAATCTTCCTCACCAGGGCCCGGGCCCACCCTTCCACATGATTCTTACTTGCCTGGTCGTAATAATTCCACGCCTCCTCTATCTTCCACCCCCTGAATACAACCACGCAGCCTTTAGGGTGATCCATCTGGCTCTACCCCCACTAAAAGCATGACTAGCAACATGACCATGAACTCAACGCCCACGGCAATAAGCGCACATGGCAACCAGATCCACGCAGACCTATGATTTTCCTTAGTTGGTGTGAACCCAAACTTGTCAGGCTTACTATCGTTAAAGGAGTACATGACAAACACATTACCATTGGGGAGCAAGTCCACAGTAGCCTGCCTTTCCCTATCAGATGTTATGTCAAGTGCCCTATCCGGAGAGAATTCCCCATATCCCTCATAGTAATATTTTGGAGGGGCAGCCACAGTGTGGACCTTAATAGTCCCAAAGTAAGCACCGGCGACCACACCAACGACCATAACAAGGAAAACTAGTCCCCTCAACACACTCTCCTACCCATACCATTTAGCGCATAGGACTTCGTCAGCATTCACAGACCACATTTCGAAGCTATTGGGATTGAGGGCAGCAGCCCCGTCCAGGTACGTGACAAGAGTAACACCGGTCCATAGCCTCTCCGCTGCCACGGGCATCCTTTCCCCAGTGTCGTAGGACCACACAACGTTCCCTACACTATTGACTTCTACTATTCGGTGATTTCCGGAGTCACATATCAGGATGTTTCCCCCCGACAGGACGTCTATTGACGAAGGTTGGCACAACATCAATCCCCCCCAGGACCAAGCCAACGAATTATTTACATCCACCTTACCTATCAGACCAAATCTCTTCATGCAAAAGAAGAAGTCCCCTACAAAGTCATTCCCTGACCAGTCCACCCCTGAGATCCAGGGGTCTCCCATCAGAGCAACGTCCCCTTCACTTAATTTCTCCCTGGGGCCATCTACGCCGTTCCATATTCGAGGGGTATCCCCTCTCATAGTCCTCTTATATATCGTGCCATCACTATCCCCTATCACTACCATGGTTGGGTCATCCCATCCCCTGACCGTTTCCAGCTTGGGGTCATCGTAATGCCATACTTCCTTTCCATCTCTGGCAACCACCCACACGCCCTTTCCCGGCACCCAGAATCCCACATACTCTCCAATCGGCCCCGTCCTCCAACATCCCACTACGCCAACACCGCCGCTTACCTTCATCTCCCAGCTTACATTTCCGTCGGTTCCAATTTCTACCACACGCCCCCCGACTACCATCAACAGCTTTCCCCCAGTTTGCCCATTTACCTCCACTCCCGTACTTACACTAGACTCTATACTCCAGGACACGTCGTCAGGCACATGCTTCATAGTAAGAAAACGAACAACCAGTGTCGACATCAACGCCAGAAACACCACCCCAATAATCAAAACTATCCACTTCACCTATCTTCCTTTCTCGATCAAACCGAATACCACCGCGGAAACCACTACGAAAGAAAACACCCCAAGTAACGCCAGCAGCCCAGTCCTATCCGGCTTGCCCACCAGCCCAAATTCCCTTTGATGGGACGACTTGAAGTCGTAGGCTACAACGCAGCCCCCATCCTCCCCATAGCAGCGCCTCAGCAGCCGTCAGGTCAACCGCCCCTTGATATTTGTAAGTAGGGCTACGCCATTCCCCCATCATCAACCCAGCACCTACAAGCGCCACCAAGAAGGCCAACACAAACCATGACTTCATACTCCCTCCCCTCTTTATAACGGAGAGTGTCACGGCCAAGAGACAATGACAACACGGTCATCCAGTATCCTTGAAATCAAGGGCTTTACTATGTCCCAGGGCAACCGGCCGTTACCCACCCCGGGACGCACCATATAAACCTCGTCTATCCCTAGCTTTGGAATCCAATCCAGCAGCTCCTTGCAGCTCTGCAAGAGCAGATCAGGATCGGCCATATTCCAGAAGTTGTGCTTCACTGGAAAACTAAGAATACGAAGATGATGAACAGGCCATACATGATTGCCACCGGAACCGATCATCGCCCCCAATTCCTTGGGCAGCACCGGAAATTTGGTCTTGGCGTGCAACGCCACCCCTGCGCCCATCACCACCTCACCATTGGGCTTCAACGTCCCGTTTGTTCCAAAGGCGATCCACGCCCCCATAGAGTAAAAATCCCATATGTCTCCTACGACCTCTCTCATCTTTCCTCCTTGCGGAGGAAATCCTTTAGCCAGGTCCCCCTCTTTTTTCCACCGACGCTCATCCACCAGGCCAGGTATCCCACCGTTCCACCAATGACGCCAATAGCCAGGAAAAGGAGCCAGTTATGATTGGACACCGGGAGATTCATCCACTTGTCAAACTCCCGGGAGCCGACTAATATCGCCAGTAACTGTGGGTACAAGCCAATCCCCACCAACATCATGAACAACGGGCTTAATCCCAAAAACAACTTCTTCATCGTTGTACTCCTCCAATACAGTTACATACATGGCCCGATCCGGATTAGCTTTGCACAATTCCACAATAAACGCCTCTCTGTCGAAGGAAGGATACGCCCATACCCATTCTTTGTAGTAAGATCCCTCGAACCCGGGATACTCCTCGGGCATAACCACACCACGCCGTTCAATTTCCTTCCTATACCAATGCGGGTAGTACAGAATGCCCCCCTGGTTCACCAGCACAACCCTCCAGTCGGTATCCATACAGTACTTATAGGCCACCAACCACCCATGTCCCCACATCGACGTATACACGATGGCCCCATCTGGGACCTGACTCATTTCCGTATACAACTGCCGCGCCGTCGTCGGCGCTGGGTCCACGCTCCTCCCTATATCGAAAAAGGCCAGGTTGCACCCCAAGGCGACCAACGGAAGAACGATGAACAAAACTCGAGACCCCCTCACCGGGAAATTAGCCACCCCGACCCCAATGAGTACACAGGCAAAGCCAATGGCTGGAACAAGATAACGAATCCATTGAGGAGGGAAAGAGAAGAAATAGTACGTGGCTATAAGAAGGGTGATAAGAATAAGAAAATTGATTTCCCTGGTGACCCCCTTAGAACGACGAATAAAAAACAGAGCAGGGAGTCCAACGCCGATGTCCACGAACAACACGAAGAGAAATTCCTCTAGCCTGTCAAAGGTGGACTGAAGAGGCAATTGATACGCCATGGGGAGAGACCCCGTGGTCTGGATGAACAAGGCACTTGTCCCATTGGTGGTCTCCGGAGGGAACTGGACGCACAGGAGGCACTGCAGATAAACCAGAGCTCCAAAGGCACACAGCACCGCCAACACCGGCCACCTGAACCTTGCCAACCCCTTTCTTTGCATCCACCAGGCGTAGATAACCACGGGAATAAAGGCAAAGATCACTAGATGATGAAGCCCCATGCCCAACCCGAAGCACAGAGCCGCCCAACGATAATGTTTGGTAAAGACAAGGTAGACCACCAGGAGCATAAAGAGTGTAGTCGGGGCATAGGTCTCTGCAATTACCCCCTGGCTCCATATCAACAGCCCACCAACGAATGTGGCTGCCCCCGCGTAGGCCCCCACCCGATTGCCCTTGGTCAAGTACTTCACCATGAAATAAATCACCATCGCGCTGCCTACTATGCTCACCGCCGACAGCAACCCCAGGGCCCAAAATGGATTTCCGGGGAGCCTTTCGAAGAGCCAGCCAAGAAGGATGTACAAAGGGTATCCGGTTGGCCGTGTGGCAGTCATATGCTCAGAGGACATAACGTAGTCAAACTGGTCTGCCCCCAGGCCAATCCACGTCATATCCGTTTGCACCCCCATCAAGTAGATAAAGCCAATGACCCCAAAGAATACTACGAAGAGTGCTTTGTGAAGCATGAAACCCTCACCCATAGATGATTTTTGGTTCCGACCTCGACCAGGCCCTTATCCCCCATTAGCAATCTTATCTTCTCCATCGTTATCGGTTTGTGTATGTCCCCATGCAAGACTCTTTCCACTATTCCACCTACCTTGCTGTGAGATTCATCCGGAATGGAGATCACAACCCTTCCCTTCTCCCCCAATCTACCACACATGGTTTTAACGGCGATTTCCACCCCGCCCGGGGGCAAATGCTCCAAGGCCTCATTGCATATGATGCGATCGTACTTTTGAGGAAGAGAATGAGGGATAGCAAGAGGTTGGGTAATGTCCCCTCTAAGAAGAGTAGCGCTGGTTCGCGGGGCCAGGAACCTCAATTTAGCCGGGTTATGATCCACCCCTACCACTACATTATCATTGACATATCTATTTATCGAAGGAGAAGAGCCACACCCCAGGATCAATACCGTATCTCCATCACCTGCCAACATATAGGTCAGGGCCGCCACCCGCCTCTTCCACCACCTCTTCACCAAATGCGGCCCGTGATATTCCCACCATTCAAAATCACCAGACTCAGGATCATGCCCTAAGTGCCACATTGATCCAACAAAACTCATCCCACCTCCCGGAAAGCCATCTATCCCAGGAAGATTATAACAGGACCTCTAGGGGCTGAAAACCCCAAAGATCTTCACGTAACCTCCATTTATCTTCGTTGCGAGGGCCCTCTTTATTTATCTTATTGACAATGGTGCTCGGAATATACTCAGGCTCGGGCTGAGCCTTCGGGATTCTCCCCGAGAAGCTGTCTGCTTTAGCTGGCGGTGGTTGACACTTTAATTCCTGTCTCTCCAAGTCCATTTATCATTAAGCGTGAAGTTCCAGGCGGCAGCAAGACCAATGGCAACCAGAAGAGAGAAGCCATACCACATCCCCACAAGCTCAGTGAGCCCAATGGTCACCGTATAATTGATCACTACCCCGGACCCACCCACTACACAAAATTTGGCCAGTCGGCCAAATCTGGCCCGGTACAAATGTCCAAGATCCTTTAGACTCTTCCCCAATACCCCTTTTCTGCCTATCTTTGATTTCCCCACCTTTCGGGGTTCGAACACATAGCCTATCTCCTCCACATCCCTGGGTTTGCCCCGGACCAAATACTCCAGCATCGGTTTGGCCGTGGGTCTTACCCCAATAGCTCTGTCCCTTACCCCAGCCGTCATACCCCATACCCCACTCATCCGGTCACCAACTTTAGGAGCCAATCCAATAGCCAGAATGTTGCCCGCCCGAGACATAACCCTATTTGCAAACCGATCTCCATTGCTGCCCCTGTCCTTATATCTGCTTCCAATGACCATCTCCTTCCCCGCCAGGCCCATGGCTATCCTCCACACAACGCTTACGGGATGCGACAGATCCCCGTCCATTACCACGATCCTCTCAAACCGCGCCGCCCCTATCCCCCGCAGCACCGCATGTCCCACAGTACGCCCTTCTCCATCCATAGCCCCTAATACCGTGGCCCCCATCCCTCGGGCCACCTCCACAGTGCCATCATCAGACCCGTTATCACACACCAACACTTCATACATCCCACTCTCTATATAAGACAAAGGCCGACGTCCACAATCGGCCTTACCGAAAACCCGGAGCTGCGGTAACAGCTTCTCCAGGTTATCCTTTTCATTTAACGTAGGGATCACAACGCTGGTGTTCATATTTTCATAGCTTTTATTCCCCGGGCCTGCGGCCGAGATCGTCTCCGAAATCTCCTCAAGTAAATGGTCCCGACCCGATTGTAACCCCCGCGCTTGTGCGCTTTCTCCGAAACTTTGTTCCCCTCGGCGATGTAGGCCCACATCCGTGGGGCCCCCAACTTATCGGCCAATAACTTCTCCGCCGCCACCGCAACCCCTCTTCCCCTTGCCCTTGGCTCCACATATACCTCAGCCCAATAGTCCCCCTCATCGTCCCTTCTATGCCCTACGAAACCCAGCCGCCCCTTCTTTCCCTGCTCAAAGATATCCCAATAGGTGCCGCCCCCAAAGCCATGACCCGGGTCGCCGGTCCTTTTAACCAAATATAGATTCTGCACGGCTCAAAACCCCGGGATCCTTCCGCCCTTGAACAGGTTCTTCCTCACCGGAATCCTGTTCCTCGGCCTCTTTGACTTCTTTACCCCTTTTGGCTCGCGTATCGGGGGCATCTTCAGGGAGTCCTCAAAGCTTATCGTCCTCCCACTATGTCTAACCTTCCCCCCGACGATGCTGAACCCTATAGAACCCTTACCCGCCATCTTCCTCAAATGCTTTGGAGCTAACGACATCTCACTACGACTCATAGCCCCTACATTCGGCGTCCCCGACTGCTGTTTCCTCCCCATCTCACCCATCAACTCAATAAACCCCTTTTCCAAAGACCACAACCTCCATCTATATTTTGCGCCTATGTCCACTAGCGGTCAGCCCTCGCAGCCTGACCATAGTATCCTTCGACATCAACCTATCCTTCAGCCCATTACCCAATGCCCCCAGCCCCAATTCCGTGGCATTCCTTCTTGCCGGCAACGGCAACGGGGACAACTTGATCCCCTTACTCTGCCCTCTCTGCCCCTTCTTCCGACCAAAAAATACACCATGTGCCCCATCGAACACCCCACCACCATTCAACGCATTCCTTATCGGCACCAGGTCATTCATACGCTACCTCGCTTTTCCCACTTCTCTTGCAGATCCTTTACCTTGACCGACTTCCCCATTTGCGCAATGGCCTCATCCAAGGTCCTCTCCAAGTCCACTCGCGTCACCCCTACCTCCTCAAATACATGCTTCTGCCCTGATTTTTTGATCCTCTTCTCCGCCTTACTCAACTCCACTTCCCTATCTATAGCCCCACTGTGCAGTTCCAGCTGCATAGTCCACCAGTCCTTTAGCTCCACCAGGAAATCCTCTTTACCTATCTTTCTCGCTGTCCTCCTGGACACCTCACGGCTAATCCCACTAGTTACAAACCCAGGACCAAACCGCCTCCATTTTCCCTTATCCAATTTTTCCCCACCCTTACATTAGCCTTTTACCATATTAGGAGGAGGTAGCGGGCTGGGCATGTTCTGTACCATAGAGGCGTTCCTGAAGCTCCCCATGTTAGTCATGGTCCTCATCCTCTCCGCAGAACCGCCCCCACCGCTGCCGCTATACATCTTCCTCATCCCAGCGTTGCTCGAGCCCAAAAATGATTTCAGGCTGCTCAAACTCATATCCCCTCCCAAGAGTTTCCTCCATCCCGGCCCATATTTCTTCTTCAACTCAGAGATAACCGCCCTCTTCTCCGCCATCTCCTTCTGATGGGTCAACACCTCATTTTCCACTTCCATAGATTCAAGTCGCTCCTCCGGACTCCTAGAAAACAACGCCATCACTCACCTCCCTCTCTACCACTCACTCATCCTCCGCTTTTCGGAAGTTAGTTCTTCGACCAGGCCCCGGCGCTCCAACTTGTTTAATATCACCCGGGCCCGGGGACCGTTACCCCCAAAGCAGTGCAGGGCAATATCCTCCAATGAAGATGTTCTCCCTGTAGAAGAGTAAAGGTAATCCAACGCCGCCTCCCTATTCGAAGGGCGGACACCCCGCGCAATCTTCTTCCCCAAAAAGGTTAGCCTATAAATCGCGCTGCCCTTGTACATTACCCTCCACCTTATCCATGGCATCCTCTAAGAACAACTCCGTCCCTTCCTCTTCCCCGCTTTTCCACTTCCATCCACATATCCCTACCGGAAGCACCGTGCCTTTTCCACACCGGTAACCCTTACCCTCGATCTCCCAGTTCACAGTCCCTCCATAAACTTCTACAAATCACGTACATCGATTCTAGCTGCTTTTGCGGTTACTGGGATTTTTTCGTGGGTGTCGTATAAGCCCCAAAACGCAGGACCCAACAGCTTCAACCTGCTTCGTCTCCCTGTCCTCTGCTGCAGGAAATCGGTGACCGCCCACCCCGTCTTACCGTACCCCAAACACCTTGGACACCTCTCCCATTTACCATCCAGGGACACTGAGCCATTGCTGCCCCCATCAAATTCCCCAAACTTACCCCCCTTGTCCTCATCCAACATCCCCTCCATAGCCCCACCACCACGATCTTCATCCTCATATCCGCCACCAGCCAGGGCCAGTACCTTCTTCTTCGCTCCCCGATGCTTCAACGTACCAGTGCCCTTACACTTCCTGCAGGGGTCCTCTTTTGTATACCTACAAGTCCCCCTCACATCGACCGCTCGTCTAAGCCTCTTATCCAGTACATCGATATGATGTGTACACACATACATATCGACTCCCCTCTTCCTCGTCTGTACCGTGAAATACGTAAAGAGCTTGTTCAGCTTTCCCTGTCCAGTCCTGGCGTCCATATAGATGTACGCCTCATCCAACAACAAACTGGACTGTTCCAGTTCCACGTCCTGCAGATGTTCCACAAAGTACTTAGCATCAAAAAAGGTATACTCCCCAAACGTAGGACTCAAATGGTTGTTGCTCAGGATCCTTCGGCCCCTCTGCTTGTCCATATACAACATGGACACCGCGGTCAAAGTTTTGCTTGAGCCCTGAATTCCCTCTAGCGTCACAATCATTGGCGGCCTCCTACTCCTCTTCTTCCCCGCCCATCAGCCTCCTGGATTGGAGTTCGCCCAACTCAGTCCTTCCCTTTCTGTCTTGGGATACTTTGGAGCAGAAGAAGTTCTTGGCGAACATGCCAAGGACCCTGGAGGAAAATCGCTCCTGCACCGTCATCAGGACTGAGATTTCATACACCATAGAGGGATCGATCTCCGTGGTCATCTGTAACAGCTTCATGTCCTTGTGCTGAAACAGCTTCGAGATAATATTAGCGCTCTCGTCCACGGGACCGTAACCGAACAGCCCCTCAGCAACTCCGGGCATCACCATATTAAATTCTCCACATCAACCTCCGCTTTTTCTCAGGACACCATCACCTCCCACATCTCCTTATTTCCTATCCCCTTCCTCCTAAACGCCGAATCCACTTGAATCCTCTTTAATCCTCATAACCGTCGGATTCAGCCTCCGATTCTAAACATCTTGGTTCCGCAGGCCGGGCAGGTACCCTTCATCGCCTTCCTCTTATTCTTCATAGTCACCTGCATGGGGCTCTTCATCTCCCGACTCTTCTTGCACTTCATACAATACCCTTGGGTCATTTTCCTCGTTCTCCTTTCAATTTGTCATCATCACTTTTCTTAATTTATCTTTTCTCAAGTGCCTCGTGCTCCACTAATATTGCTACATCTTTCTTGATTTTGTCAATAGTGGCAAAAACCTTTTCCCCATATTTGTTTCTATAGGGCCTTCCCACCCCGATCATACTTAACATGTCCACCCCGCGATCTCCCCCAGTATTAGCCTTCTCCCATAACGCCCGCTGCAGCGAGCTCATCTGCTTCCCTACCTTCTTATCCACCTTCAAAGCCCTATATCGTCTCACCCGATAACCCTCCTGGCCGTCGGACTGCACTTCCTTACGAAATACCGGCAAGGACCCCTCTTGGCCTCTTTGAACATCCCCTTATTACACATATCATCATCCCGAGTGAACGTATGTCCATCCCACTTTCCCCCCACCATCTCGAACTCCTCACACTTGTGGCACATCACCGGCCAAGACATCCTCACCCCCGGACCACCGATCATCCCAACATCAGCACTGCCTTCCCCAACTATCATTCTTTCCCCCTGATCTTGTCTCTGAAAGACTTCTTATATGCCTTTTGCCTCTCGTCCCTTTCCTCCCTGGAGGTCCTCTTATCCGAAGGGGGTCTCCCTCCCTCAGTCCAAGATACCTTGTTTCCCCTTACACTTACCTCGTGTTTGATATCAGTCCTCATTTGGAATAGTAGAGGAATGAAGATCATAACCACCAGCACCAGTACCAACATGATCACCCACCCGGTGGACAGGCCGGCATTAAGCCCCAGGATCTCCGGATTTATCAGGACGATGATCATAAGCACAAACCAGGAAGCGGAGGCGGCCATGGACAACGGCATGAATTTCCCCTTCCAGGAGAACACCGTCAACCCGCCCGACAGGGCCAGGCAAAAGAACAATAAGGCGAAATTCTGTAATATAAAACTCACATCCGTACTGGTAACCGAGAACCCATCCGTCTTAGTCCCCGTGTTACCCAAACCAACGACGGACACCGTCCTGGATCCAAGTGTCGCCGAAGCCTCAACCGTGATATCAGAGGTAATGCGAGCATCCATGTCGACAGTATAAGAATTCACCGTTACCCCAGCGCCGAAGGACACCACCGTGGCTCCAGTAAACCCTGCCCCCGTAATAATCACCGAGTAATGGTTGCCTTTCTGCCCTGAGCTTGGGGTCACCGTAGACACCGAAGTAACGGCCGCAGTCACCGTAAACACCCCCACTCCAGTACCCGTACCCCCGGGGGTAGTCACTGCCACATCACAAACCCCCATCGCCGCCCCCAGTCCAATATCAATGTTCACCGAGATCTCTATGCTCGTGTTCACCACAAAAGAATTCACCGTTATCCCTGTCCCTGAGAACGTCACCACCGTAGCCCCAATGAACCCAGTGCCCGCAATCAACACCGTCTTCCCTGTTTCCCCTCGATACCCATTACTGGGATTTGTGCCGATGACGGTAGGGAGAGGAGCATTGACCGTATACCCCGACGTCATTGTCCCGGTCCCGCCCGGGGTCGTCACGCTGACATCCCTGGTCCCCAACGCCGCACTCCAAGAAATGGTCACATCGGCCGTTATCTGCCCCGAATTATCCACCACAAAGCTGTTGACCGTAATACCTGACCCGAAGCTGACCACCGTCGCCCCGATGAATCCCGTGCCCGTTATCACTTCCGTCTTCCCCGTCTCTCCCCTATTCCCCGAGCTGGGATTAACAACGGTCACCGTCGGAACAGGAGCATTCACCGTATACTTGTTAT
>Ga0315293_10001986_pt1 | contig 19792 bp, 19 predicted proteins | sample YL17G13_20_MG_FD_203071 | JGI IMG/M metagenome (GOLD analysis project Ga0315293, IMG submission 203071) | Sediment microbial communities from Yellowstone Lake, YNP, Wyoming, USA - YL17G13_20 | ecosystem: Environmental > Aquatic > Freshwater > Lake > Sediment | place: USA: Wyoming | collected... | reverse complement strand
TTTAGCTGGGGTATTATTTCTTATCATCCGAATCTCGCCCCCATTATTAGAGATATCGGGACTAATCTCACTGCTGCCTGCGCTGTCGCTTTTAAAAACATTTAATTGATTTGCTTGACAGCAAAAAATCTTATATAATAAAGATATACAAAGAAAATGAATCAATTTGATTACGATTCCTTAAAAACAACAAAATTACTTCCTGCTTGGCCAAAAGGTCTTTTAACCTTTGTTTTAATTATTTGTCTTTTAACCTTAGGGGCAGCCTTTGGCTTAAATTACTGGAACAATATTCAAGAAAATAAACTCCAACAATTAGAGACAGAATTTCAAACTCTGAGAAAAACTTTTCCTCCAGATCAGGAACAACAAATAGCCATTTTTGAAGAAAAATTAATTAATTTAGAAAAATTACTGGGTAATCATGTTTACTTTTCCAATGTTTTGACTCTTTTGGAACAAATCACTCATCCTCAAGTTTATTACACTTCTTTAGACTATTCTTTAGCTAAGAATTCTTTAGTTTTGGAGGGAGTTGCTAAGAATCAGCAAATTTTAAGCGAGGCAGTCAATGGTTTTGTTAATGATTCAAAAGATATTAAAATGGTAATTTTTAGGGACATGAAAGTGAATAATGATAATACCATGCAGTTTAATTTAGAGCTTTCACTTCAACCTCAAGTTTTAAAATATCAGCCTCCAATAATTCAAGAAGCAATTTAATCTTTAAATATGACCGAAACTACTAAACAAAATCTTTCTATATTAATTATCACGATTTTAATCGGTGCTTCTGTTTATGTTTTTATTAATTTTATTAGACCAGAAATGGAGCAAAGGAAAGATTTGGTGAATAAAATTAATGAGACTGAGGAAAAAATCACAATGCTTAAGGATTATGAGGCTAAATTTAATCTTCTCCTCCAAAATTATGAGAATTTAGGAGACAAGATTGAGATGATTGATCAGGCTTTGCCCGATGACTCTCAAACCGCTCAGGTTTTAGCTACTTTAGATGCTATTTCTAAAGAAACAAGTCTTCCTTTAAATGGTCTTAATTTTAATACTCAAAAAAAAGATAATTATAATATTTTAGAAATTAAAACCAATTTTAATGCGAGCTATGATACTTTTAAGGTTTGGATAGGAGAGATAGAAAAAGAACTGCGGCTCTTCGATTTGAATAAAATTAATATTAAAGCGGTTTCTTCATCCGGCTCTTTGGGAAAGAAAACTAAGATCAAGTCTCCTTCTTTGCAATTTAGCTTAGATTTATTAACCTATTATCAAATCTAATTTATGGCCATTGAAATTCAACAAGGAAAAAAAGGTAACCCTCTCATTTGGATAATTATCATCATAGTCATTTTGATTATTGGTGTTTGGTTTGTGAAAAACTTTTTAAGACCGGAGGAAATTTTACAAAAGCCAAAAATGGAAGATGTTCTTCCTTCATCTGCTTCCCAACAGCTAATTGAAGCTAATCTTAATATTAATAGTATTTTGAATAATCAAATTTTTCAAACTTTAGCTTCTCACATCACCTGGCCCTTAGTCTCTCCAGCTTTGGGTCGTCAGAACCCCTTCCAATCATTCTAAAGGGCTTTCTACAAATTTTGGAGCCATTAGGTGAACAAAATTTGTTTAGAAAACCTTTACCAAGCACTCAGTTCTCATAAGGTAACTAAATATTCATTTTGTTGTTTAATGCCTTTAAGAATTTCAGAAGCATTTACAACGCTGAGTGCTTGGTGCTCAATGTTGTAATAAAAATTTCTTCACTCAACATTGAGTTTTGCTCGAAATTTTTCACAACATTGGCATGATTCAAGAAGAACTATTCCTCTCCACCTTAATTCAAAAAGGTTTGATTAAAGAAGACCAAGCACGGCAAGTTTTATTAGAAGTAAAGACCACCAATAGAAGAGCAGAAGAAATTCTTTTAGATAAAAATTTAGTTGATGAAAAAACAACCGCTCAAATCAAGAGTGAATTGTTTAAATTACCGACTAAGTTTTTTGTCAAAAACGAAATTGTTTCACAAAGCATTTTAAATTTAGTGCCAGAAGATACTGCCCGCCATTATAATTTTATCGCTTTCAATAAAAATAATAATATTTTAGATATTGGCATGGTTTATCCGGACGACTTGAAAGCTCAGGAAGCAGTAAAATTCATTGCCAGTAGGTTAAATCTAGATATTAAAGTTTCTATTGTCACTCTTTCTGATTTAAAAAATCTTTTAAAACAATATCAAACTTTCACCCAAGAATTTAATAAATTAGTTGAAGATTTTCAAAAGAGATTCAGCGCTCCAAAAACTAAATCAACGTTTCAATTAATAGATATTGAATCCACTCAAGGGGTAGTAGCTGAGGAAGCGCCAATTATTCGTTTGTTTGCTTCGATTTTAAAACAAGGAGTTCGTTCTCGGGCTTCTGATATTCATATTGAACCAGAAAGAAATAAATTAAGAGTGCGTTTTCGAATTGATGGTAACTTAGCCACCACTTTATATTTACCTTTAGCAATTAATCAACCGATTATCAGCCGGATTAAAATAATGGCTAATTTGAAAATTGATGAAACTCGCATGCCCCAAGATGGACGATTTTTTTCTGTGGTTGATGACAAGGAAATTGATTTTAGAATTTCCACTTTTCCTACGGCTTTAGGTGAAAAGGTGGCCATTAGAATTTTAGATCCGACAGTGGGTTTAAAAATCATTCATGAATTAGGTTTAGAAGGCAAGAATTTATCAATTTTAGAAGAAGAAATGCAAAAACCTTATGGCATGATTCTCTTAACTGGTCCCACTGGTTCTGGAAAAACCACTACTCTTTACGCCATCTTGCAAGTTTTAAATCAGGATAAAGTTAATATTATTAGTTTAGAAGACCCAGTAGAATATACCATTGAAGGAGTGAATCAATCCCAAGTTCTGCCAGAAATTGGTTATACTTTTGCCCGAGGCTTGCGCCAGATGGTGCGGCAAGACCCGGATATTATTATGGTGGGAGAAATTCGGGATAATGAAACTGCTGAATTAGCTACTCATTCTGCTTTAACCGGGCATTTAGTCCTTTCCACTTTACATACTAACAATGCCGTAGGAGTTATTCCAAGATTAATAGATTTAGGAGTAGAAAGATTTTTGATTCCATCATCTTTAAACTTAATGATTGCCCAGCGTTTAGCTCGAAGATTATGTCCTGATTGCAAAGAAAGAGTTTTGGCTAACCCAGCTGAACAAAAAATAATTGAAGATAATATTTCTGCTTTACCCAAAGATATTAAAGAAGCTCTTCCTTACAAACCTCCCTATTATATTTATAAATCAAAAGGCTGCCCGACTTGCAACAAAAAAGGCTATTTAGGTCGTTTTGGTATTTTTGAAATATTAAGAATGACTACAGAATTGGAGCAAATTATTCTTACCCAGCCTTCTCAAGAAAGATTAATGGCTGAAGCCAAGCGTCAAGGTATGGTTACTTTACGTCAGGATGGAATAATTAAAGTTCTAGAAGGGTTAATATCTTTAGAAGAAGTTTTAGCCATTTCGGCAAAATACTAAAGAGGTGATAAAACACCTCTTTTTGATTTATGTTTAATAAGTCACAAGAATCCAAAACCTTTATTAATCTAGGAGTAGTTCTAAATAATAAAGGAGAAGTTTTAATAATTAGAAGAAAAGTAATAGAAAAAGGATCGGACGATTCAGTTTTACAATGGGCTTTCCCCGGAGGCAAACAACAATTTAACGAAACTAGAGAAGAATGCGTAAAAAGAGAAATATTAACAGAAACTGGTTATGATATAGAACCTATAAAACAAATCTCAATTAGAGTTCATCCTCAGTTTCCAGTAACAATTGTTTATCACCTTTGTTCTTTAAAAACTTCTGAACCAGTGGCTAAACCCAGTGAACCTCATGAAATTGCTGAAATTAAATGGGTAAAATCAGAAGAAATTAAAGAATTATTTACTACTAATCTCGATTCTAAAGTAGCCAATGAGTTAGGAATTTAGTTTATATTTAATGGCTTGACAAAGCCATTTTTTTATACCTTAAAATTATATTAATTAAAATTTATCTTCACCCTTGACAGAATGATTATAAAAGGTAATGATTAGTATATCATTCAGTTCCTTGAAAAGTGAATAATAGTTGAGCTTCTAGTATTTCTGAAATCTGAAAAAGCAAGGAATTGAGTGAAATTTTAAGAAAGGAGGTAATGAAGTCATGAAAACTATCAATTTAGAGAAATTAGATCAATTGGCTAACAAGGTAATTTCCCTTAGAGTCAAATTTGGGATAGGTGATGCTTGTGAAGACGACTGCGACTGTAATGGTGATCCTGATAGTTGCGGCGAAGGGCCTTGTCCAATTGGTTGAACACGCAGGAGAAGAGAAATTTATACTTCTCTTCTCCTTAAATTTAATTTATAAAAAATTTGGAAGGAGGTAATAGAAATGAGAGTAAAGTACTATAGATTGTTCAAAATTTCAGATGAGAAAACCAATAGTGTTATAGGTTTTATACCAGAACTTTTCCGTATATATCGTTTTAATTCTAAAGACGCTGATATACTCCCTGATTATATTAACGATGGTGATTCGAATGAAAATTTTTTGAGTAAGTCTTATATGTCAAATATTGTGAAAGGGAAATTGATAGTTACTAATAAATGCAATTTAAGTTGTGCTTATTGTTATAGCGATTGTGGGCCACGTAAAACTTCTGTTATGTCCGAAAAAATAGCGTATGCTGCCATTGATTATCTTATACAGAGAGCCAAAAAATTAAATGTTCGCAAAGTATATCTTAGCTTTTTTGGTGGAGAACCAACACAAGCATGGCAATTAATACAAAACGTTACTACTTATTTTAATAAGTGTATTGCAAATGCTAAATTGCAGCGACATATAGGAATCAATACAAATGGTGTATTCACTTTAGAACAGGCTAGATGGTTGGCTGAAAATTTAGATAGTATTACAATTTCTTTGGATGGTTTTAAGACTATCCATGATATACATCGCAGTGGAAGTTTTGATCAAACATTCAATACAGCCCAAATTTTGTATAAAGAACAGCCACAAAAGCTTGCTATTAGGAGTACTGTTTCTAACATAAGTGTGGACTCGCTTCCAAAAATTGCTGAATTTTTTGGTAATAATTTTCCGCATTGTGTTCAAATGTATGAACCATTATCTCCAATAGGGCGTGGACAAAATTGTACTGTATTGAAACCGCCAGATCCTACGTTGTTTTTCACTAAATTCTTAGAAGTCGTACGAATAGCTGCCAAATATGATACAATAGTTCACACCTCTGTTTTGCAGTTCAAATCCATGACAGATGGAGCTTTTTGTGGGGCGAATGGCAGAAATTTTATAGTTGTTTACGATGGTAGAGTTATATCTTGTCACAGAATGGATGAAGAGATAGATCCAATTGACTCTTTCTTCCATTACGGATTTTTTAACGAGAAGACGAACAAATTTGTATTTAATTACAGGAAAAAGAAGGGGTTAGAAAAAAAGTTAAATGCAGAGAATATCTCTGATTGTAGAAACTGTTTTGCTTATTATTTTTGCCGAGGAGATTGCCCAGCTAACAAATCTGCGCTATTTCCAAAGACCTTTTGGAAAGAGCCTAGTGATAAATGTGAAGCAATTCGAGAATTTGTCAAAGCAACTTTGAAGTACCTTTTAAATTATGGTTCTCAAGGATTGCTTCGCCAGAGCTAAAAGGGTAGATATTAAAGTCTACCCTTTTTTTGTATTTTTACCCGCGTAAATTTAATTGCTATTTTTTATATTGAACCTTTTAACTGACACTTTTGAGTGATATAATAATTATATAAATCAATGTCTACATTTACTTTTGAAAAAATACCAAATAAAACCAATATTCCAGCTTATTTATTATATTTGCCCTATTTGAATTCTGTATCAGCTGCTGTAATTGTTAAGGCAGGAACAGTAGATGAAATCTGGCCCCAGGAAGCTGGTTTGGCTCATGCTCTGGAGCACCTAGCACTGAGAGGCACTAAAAGATTTCCTTCAGCGCAACTTCTGAGTGGTTATATTGAAGAAGTGGGTGGTTTTAAAAAAGCAACAACTGATTATGAGAAAACAATGTATCACGGACAAGTACCTGTTCAATATGCCGAACGATTAATAGAGATACTTGCTGAGATAGTAAATTTCTATCTTATTCCCGAAAACACAATTTCTAAGGAGATTCAGGTTATTCAAGAAGAAATGAAACGAAAACAAGATAATCCCTTTTATGTTGTAGATCATATGGCAAGAAGCTTTATTTTTGGTTCCCATCCCTTAGGGAGAGAAGTTTTAGGGATAGAAGAATCTTTGCAAAAACTGACTCGGACAGATATTTTAAATTTTGCTTCAAGACATTACTACCCTGATAATTTTACTATTCTTTTAATTGGAAATCTTAAGTTAGATAAAGCAGGAACATTTATAGAAAAATATTTTGTTGCTGGTGGAAAACAATCACCCAATATAAGACCTCAAATACAATTAATAGATAACAAAAAAAGAGAATTAAAATTTTATCATAATATTCAACAGGTCCACCTGGAATTATTAGCACCAATTAGTAGCTCTCAAGAAAAAAGTAATAAAGCATTAAGGCTTTTTTGTGAAATGATTAGCGGAGGAGTAATATCCCCTCTCTTTCAAGAAATCAGAGAAAAAAGAGGATTATGTTACAATTTATCCACTTTTATATCAAAATATTCTATTGGTTTATTTAGCATCCATGTTGGTATAAAACCAGAATCTTGTGAAGAAGTAATTTCTTTAATCTTAAAAGTGATAGAAGATAATAAAAATTCTGTCCAACTATTTAATAAAACAAAGCAAAGAGTTATTGGTAGTTTACTTTTATCTTTTGAAGATCCTGACTGGATTATTCTTAAAGCCGCTCAAGATGTTATTTATCAAGGGAAACCAGTGGGATATCAAGAATTCATTAAAGAAATGGGCTCAATAACTATTAAAGATATTGAAAACGCTGTTGATACTTATTTAGCACCTAATAATTTTCGACGAATAATAATGTTGCCTAAATAGAATTAGAGTTCTTTATATCTTGACAAGATATTAAAGAGGGTGTATAATCTAGGTAGTTTTGAACATGATTGAGTATTGCACCTTAAAAATTTAAAAAAAGAAAGAGGTGAATGAGGATGAAAAGATTAACGTTAATCTTGGTATTAATGTTAAGTATTGTGTTTTTTGCTGTAGGTTGTAGCTGGATAATACTAGATGATTCTAACTCGACTGAAGAGAAATTAACTTCTTCATTAGCTACTTCATGGGATGTAGATGATACACAAAATAATGGAGATGATTGGTTGAATATACCAGATGAGGCAGAAATTGGAGATACATTTGTAGGATCATCCGGGATAACTTATGTACTACAAGAAGAAAATATTTCTAATGAAGAAGAAGCATATTATAATAGTTGGGGTCTTGATTGCTCAGGTGTTTGGGTTGTGATAGAAGATTAGCTTAAAGAGGGTATGATATGAATATATCATATGTCATATCCTCTTTTTTATTATCTATAATACCTTTTTATTTTCCTTGACAAAACGAAAGAGAGGATGTATAATTAGGGTAGTTTTGAACATGATTGAGTATTGCACCTTTACATTTAAATATTTAAATATAAGATTAAAATATAAAAAAATTAAAAGGAGATGAATTAGGATGAAAAGGTTTTTGATCGTTTTGGTTTTTGTGTTTGTATTTTTAGTTCTAACAGGTTGCAGCGGAGTAATCCCACCGCCGGTTGACGAGCCACCAATAGATTTGATACGGGAGTATACAGCGCGTGATTATGTACAACGATGGGCAGATGGAGAGGTATCAATAGTTGATTTTACAGGGAAAACCGAAGAGATCTGGAAGGAAATCAATAGCATCATAGATGGACCAGTCGTTTTTAAAATGACCAGTAATCCTGCTGCTCAAATCGGAATAGAATATCAACCAATAGATGGGATGTTTTATGTTGGATTTCCAGGCATGGAGGATAATACATTTAAAAAGTGCGGGATCCTTATAGATCCGGAAGTACCTTCTGATCTTCTTGATACTGTCTGTATGCAGACAGTATTTATCGCAGTTGGGATAAATAATCTCGAAAAATGGGATGAAGGATTTTCTCAGCAAATGAAGACTGTAATTTACTGGCTCTATAGATTAGAGCCAGGATACCCGTTAAGTTAATGTGAGAGAATGGAGAGAATTTAAGGGGGGATAATGGCTATATTGTCTCCCTTTTTATTTACATTAAGTTTAACTTGACACTACTTATTTAGAGATCTCTAACGGGATTGACAAAATGAAAAAGGGGGGTGTATAATAAAAATACTAGAATATAGTAACTTGAAAATTAAAAAATTCTTTAAAAAGGAGTGAATTAGAATGAAAAAGAGTGTTTTGTTGGTATTGATTGTAGTATTTTTAACAGGATGTGTAACAGGGTGCGTGAGTAATAATGTAGGAACATATATTTCTGTTTTACCTATCTTTGTTTTGCCTGATGATACAGAATTTGTTGATTTAGTGAAAAAACTGGAAACGCCGGAGGAGATATGTCAGTATATGGAAGATAATTTTGAATATGATGAAGAAAATACTTCTAATTTATCTCCATATGAATTGTTTAAGACAAAAAAAGGTAACTGTGATGATTTCTCTAGCTTCGTAATGTTTATACTTATTTTTCATGGATATGATGAAGTTTATCAAATTCTTATAGAGCTACCTCCACTGGGATATCACATGATAGCAGTTTTTAAAGAGGGAGAATTTTATAATATCTCAGATAATATGATTTACATCCAGTGTTTTTGTAAAGATTTTAGAGAGATTATGAATTTCTACTTTTATCACGATTGGGTTTCTTATGTCGTTTATGATTATGACATGAATATTGTAGAAGAAATCGAAAGAGAATAATTAGAAGAATAGAAAGAAGAGGGCACATCGCTGCCCTCTGTTTTTTTTGAGACTATTAAAAGAAGAATTATTAGGAGAATAAAGATATATTTAACTTGACACTACTTATTTAGAGAGTAAAATTAATACAGTAGAGGTTAATATAATCATTTTAAAGATATGAATATCAATAGGAAATACATTATTATTTTTGGAACATTAGTCCTTTTATTAGTGATTATTATAGGAGGAATTACTTATTATAAAAAGAATAAACAAAAAAGTGATCAGCCGTTGACTGATAAAATGATGGAAATAGCGGAATCAGTATCAGAATCTTGTATTAGTAGTGAACTTGAGAATCCATATAGAGTTTGTTGTGCTATTGAAGGGGGTATAAAAAAAGGTTTTTTATATGATTGTTCTTCTCAGAGATATTTTGAACCAAAACAGCATATTTATATAGTTTTTGATGCTTCAAGGTTTGACATTTCTTACGATCCTTATTTTTTACGTTTATATTCGGATTTGAATTATGAGGGGAATAAATTCATTTTATATGAAACAGACACCTTGGACAGAAAAGAGATTTTTTTAATGAAAGTACTTGGCACTGTGCCTCAAGAAACTGAATCATTTATTTTGTTAAAAGCAAGTGTTTATCCTAATAATGAATTTGATGGAAAAGATGAGCAAGTGATATTATATCGTGAAGCAAAAATATTCAAAGAGTAATCAATCTATAAAAATATTATGAAAAAAACAATCAAAACAAAAAAACTAACAAATTATTATTTGTTTACGATTTTTATAATATTGTTTATAGGACTTGCTATAAATAATATTGCGTATACGGAGGCGGCAAGTTGTGCTGGTAATTGGATTAATCCCCATTGGGCGTGTAGCGGTATTACGTGTCAAAAATTTAATACCTGTGGTTATAATTCTTGTAGCAGTAATTATAGTTGTGGAACTCCCGTCCCAACTACTACCACTACTACAACCACAACTAAACCTTCAACCACCACAACTACTATAGGAGGCGGTGGTTCCTGTAAATGTGTAAAGAAGGATGGTTGTTTTATTTGTTTGGATGGTAATAATAAAGTCTGTGACTGTGGCACATGTCCTCTTCAGTGGTCTTGTAGTGAAGCAGGATGTTATGAATCACAGAGCGGGTATGCGTGGAAAACAGATTGTGAAGAAAACTGCCGTTTTGGATATAACTGTGACGAGCATGATTCTACATGTGCAAAGGCCTGGTTAGGGACATATAAAAGTTTCGAAGAATGTAAGAACTGCTGTACAGAGTCAGGTTGCGGCATGACTTATTATTTTTGTTCTTGTGGTTCTACTGGTCCGCTATGTCTTGAAGCTAAACCTGATTCTGATGATGGAGTATATTCTTCAAAAGCAGATTGTGACTATAATTGTGCATTCAATTGCGCATGTGATCCTTATTTTAGTGATTGTAATGGTGATGACGATGGAGAGGTCACGTATCAATGCTTCTGCGACGGCCAACTTACCGGCACCTACACCTGCCACGATTGCAACGGTGGGACTTGCTGTACCGAGTGCCAAGGCTGTGATGGTGATGATAATGGTGGTGGTTGTACCAATGGTGCTACTCTAACTTGTACTACCTCTGATAATTGTCCTGGTACTCGAACCTGTACGAATAATGCTTGGGGTTCATGCGTAGATACTCCTAATGATGGTTGTCCTGGTTCTGGTTGTACCAATGGTGCTACTCTAACTTGTACTACCTCTGATAATTGTCCTGGTACTCGAACCTGTACGAATAATGCTTGGGGTTCATGCGTAGATACTCCTAATGATGGTTGTCCTCCTCTTCCTTGTCAAATTAAGTCCTTTACTATTAATGAAAAAAATAATTCCGAACAAGATCCTTTAATTGTTTGGGTGGATGCTTCTCTTAGAGGTTATTTCTCAGTTCTTAATACTTGTACTAAATGTACTGTTTCAAGTATTGATACTTGGGGTTATCCAGATAAGACTTATATAATGAGTAATTATGTTCCTGAGTATAAAGTATCTGAACAATTCAAGATTTCTCAAGCTGGCACCTATTCTTATAAATTAAAATGTATAGGCGATCCTGATAATCCTGATGATTTTGACGAGGATATTCTTTCTTTAGAAACCGTTCAAGCTGTTAATCTTCCTTGGTGGAGAGAGATCATTCCTTATCTGGGAGGATTTCTAAGAGGGTTGTAGAGATAAAATAATAAATAGGAATACAATAGATATACATAGAAATACGTTGTTTACCCGCCCAAACTTGGGCGGGTTTTTGTTTTGAGATTTCCGCCTGCTGATTAGCGCTGTCATTGCGAGGAGCGCAGCGACGAAGCAATCTTAGAGATTGCTTCGCTAACGCTCGCAATGACAAAGAAGGATTCCCGTTTTCGCGGGAATGACAAGAGGAAATTTTTGTGTTAATATCTAATCTTATGAATTTAGAATTTAAAATTACTAAACATTTGGAGATGTTGGCTAAAAAATCCAAGGCAATAAGACTTCAATTTTATCCTTCAAAAGAAGAATTAAAAAATCTTGGTAAAAATATAGATCCTTTGAAAGAAGAAAAGAAAAGCCCAATGAAAGGATTGATTCATCGTTATCCTAATCGGGTATTAGTTTTGTTAACTTTGAATTGTGCTGCTTATTGCCGTTTTTGTTTTAGAAGAAGAATAGTTTCAGATATAGAGAAAGGTGTTTTAAATAACAACGATTTAAATCGTATAGTTACTTATATTAAAAAACATTCGGAGATTAAAGAAGTAATTATTTCTGGTGGTGACCCTTTAACTCAACCAGAAATTTTAGAAAAGTTTCTTAAAAAAATTATTCACCTAAAACAAATTAAGGTGATGAGAATTGGCACGCGGCTAATGGTTAGCAATCCAAAACAAATCAACAGTAATATTTTAAGGGTTTTACAATTAGTCAAAAAACAACCTCTGTATTTATTGCTCCATTTTGAACATCCTGATGAATTAACTTTAAAAACCAAAAAAGCTATTAAAAAATTACGCTCTACAGGAGCAATTTTATTATCGCAATCAGTTTTTTTAAAAGGAATTAATGATAAAGCAAGCGTTTTAGAAAAACTTTTTGAAGAATTAACAGCTTTAGGCATAAAGCCTTATTATATTCTTCATAATGACGAACCAAAAGGAACTAAACATTTTACCGTTGATTTTAAAAAAGAGATAAAAATTATGACTGAACTTCGTCAAAGATTAAGCGGTTTAGCTTGTCCAATGTATGTTTATGATGATCCTAATGGAAAATGTAAAATACCAATTCCTTTAGATTTTGATTACTCATTTATGAAAAAGAATTAAACAAATAGCTTGTTACTTTTGTTTTGTATATTTCTTTCTTTTTTGATTCAGCAGTAATTTTAATACTTTATCAGCAATTTCCTTTTTTCTTTTTAGGCAAGGAATATTTTCTCGATGATAAATTAATCTAAGTAGTTTAGCGGAGTCGTGTTTAGCATATTTCAATCTCCACATCGCAACATGGTGAAGAATTTTAGGCTCAGTTTTATAGATATGCCCATAAATCTTAGTGATTCTAAAAATAGTATCCCTAATCCATTTTATATGCGTCTCACTAGCTGAAAGAAAAACCAACCATAAACGAGTATACACATATTCTGGATTCTTAAAAGTATTATAATAATCTTTATAAGTCGTGATTGAACCATCACCATCCAAATGCCCCCTCAAAAAATCTCTAAAATATGGGTCAGGGATGTTTAAAGATTTAATTGTGTAAGTTTTATTGGGAAATAATCCTATCTTTAAAAGCCATCTATAAAATTGGACATTGCCAAATTGTATTCTATAACATGGTCTTTTAGCTAAACTATCATTGTTAGATTGGGCTATTTTATTATTTAAATGAAGACATTTTTTAAATGTATCTAATAATTGAAAATCAGATGATCTCATGTTTATATGACGACCATCATTGCTCAGATTGCCATCGGTAGTTAATAGACCAATAATATAAGCTAATTTAGATGACCAGGCAAAATTTTTATCTGGTAATTTATGTTTAGACATAACGATGGGGCTAAAAGTGGGCAGGGAGGGACTCGAACCCTCAAGGCCTTGCGGCCAATAGATTTTGAATCTATCGCGGTTGCCAATTTCGCCACCCGCCCAGTGATAATATTATACAAAATACAGTATAATATTCAAGAATTGAAACAATGAATAGAATTTATAGAAATTTACCCCGTACCTTTTTAAAATTGATTTCATCAAAGATATACCTTCGATATTTTTCTTTAAAAGGTGCGGGGTTTATAGTATAATAATATTAATGGCGGAAATTATTGCGATTTGTAATCAAAAAGGAGGAGTAGGTAAAACTACCACTACCATAAGTTTAGGAAGTTATTTGGCGGCTTTTGGCCGTAAAACTTTGATTGTTGATTTTGATCCTCAAGCCAATGCAACTTCTGGTTTAGGCCTTAATTATACAAAATTAACAAAAAATATCTATCATAATTTGGTTTTTGGTTTTGCTTTAGAAGAAACTATCCTGCAGACGCCTTTATTTGGTTTGGATATTTTACCGGCTTCTCCGGAATTAATCGGAGCGCAAGTGGAATTAAATTCTTTTGAGGATAAAGAATTTCGTTTAAAACAATTGCTTAATTATGTAAAGAGTCAATATCGCTATATTTTGATAGATTTACCGCCATCTTTGGGGCTTTTAACAATTAATGGTTTAGTAGCAGCTGATTATGTTTTAATTCCTATTCAAACTGAATTTTTTGCCTTGGATGGCCTCTCGCAATTGATTAATACCATTGATTTAATTAGGAGAAACTTGGACAAAGATTTAAAAATTTTAGGTTCAATTTTAACCTTATATGATAGACGGAATAGATTGGATAGATCAGTAGCTAAAAATATTCTTCGTCACTTCCCAGGCTATGTTTTTAATGTTATTATTCCGAGAAATATTTCTTTAGCTGAAGCGCCAAGTTTTGGCCAATCAATTTTGCAATATAATCCTCATTCTGAAGGAGCAAGAGCTTACCGGCAATTAGCAGAAGAATTGATTAAAAGACTTGAAACATGAATAATCAATCTTTCGATAAACTCAAGATTGACCCTGAGCAAAGCCGAATGGGTCAAACTTTAGGTCAAGGATTAAATGCCTTGATTCCTCCCAAAAAAAATAACCCTGAGCAGTTCGGCCCTGAGCAGTTCGGCCCCGAGCTCACTGCCGAGGGGCTCACTGCCGAAGGGCGAAGTCGAAGGGATCAGAATTCTTCTCAATTAGAAGAAAGAATTAATCATAAGGTCAATGAAAGTGTGTCTCATTTTCCTTCTGATTTAATTGCTCAAAAACCCTTAGAAAATTTAAGGGAAGATTTTAAAGCAGATTTTAAAGCGGAAATAACTCCAGAGCAAACAAAAGGACGATCTTTTCAAGAAACTTTTCCTCAGGAAAAACCAAAACTCGTTGAAGAAAAAATATTCCAAATTGAGACTGAAAAAATTAAACCCAATCCTTATCAACCGAGGCATCTTTTTACTGAAGATTCTTTAAGAGAATTAGCTGATTCCATTAGGGAGTTTGGGATTTTACAACCCTTACTTGTTATTAGAGTAGAAAAAGATACAGAAAAAGGCACTGAAGTTGAATATCAATTAATTGCTGGAGAAAGACGATTAATGGCAGCTAAGATGATTGGTTTACCAACTGTGCCAGTAATTATCAGAAGACCTTTAGAGGATCAAAAAAAATTAGAAATGGCTTTGATTGAAAATATTCAAAGAGAAGATTTAGGGGTTATCAGTAAAGCTAAGGCTTTTGAGCGTTTAATCAATGAATTTGGTCTGACCCAGCAGGAATTAGCCAGTCGTTTGGGAAAAAGCAGGGAAGTGATTGCCAATACCTTGCGCCTTTTGCAGCTTCCTCTGGAAATTCAAAAAGCCATAGAAGAAGGATTAATTAATGAAGGTCATGCTCGAGCCATTTTACTTTTAAATAATCCAGAAAAAAGAAAATTATTTTTCAAGGAAATCATCTCAAAAAACCTCTCTGGCAGAGAGGCTATGGATTTTGCTCAAAGATATCTGACCTTAGATGGGAAAACAAATAATTTTTCTCAAAAAAGAAGACAAAATCTTTCTGCTGATCCCCAGGATTTAGAATGGAAGGAAAAATTGGAAGAGTATTTTCAAATGCCAGTTTTCATTAAGAAAAAAGGCGAGAGGGGAGCGATTGAAATTAAATTCTTTACTGAAAAGGATTTTGATACGATTTTAAAGAAACTTTTTCCTTCTTAAAATTTCTTCAATTTCCTTTCTCGTTTCTGACATTTTAACAAACTCTAACCAAGACGATGAGGGCAATTTTCCTTTTTGAATAAGAATTTCTACTACTTCTCCGGATTTGAGGTTATAATTCAAAGGCACTAATTTACCATTCGCTTTGGCGCCAGCAGCCTGGTTGCCGATTTCTGTATGCACTTGATAAGCAAAATCAATAGGTGTGGCTCCTTCTGGCAAATCGATAATATCTCCTTTAGGAGTCAGGACAAAAATTCTATCTTTGAAAAAATCGATTTTCAAAGATTCTAAAAATTGTTGGGAGTTATAAAATCTTTTCTGCCAATCTTGAAGTTGTTTAATCCAATAAAAATTTTTAGGCGGGATAAAGGATTGTTTCTTTTTGTATTTTTTCGTTGCTTTATTAGTTTCGTAGACCCAATGAGCGGCAATACCCCATTCTGCTTCTTCATCCATTTCTTTGGTTCTAATTTGAATTTCTACCATTCTCCCGTTTTCAGCAAAAACTGTGGTATGCAGACTTTGGTAACCATTAGGTTTTGGCAAAGCAATGTAATCTTTAAATCTACCTGGCATAGGTTTCCACATTTGATGAATAATGCCTAAAGCGGCATAGCAATCCTCGGTTTTTGGCATAATAATTCTCATGGCCACTAAGTCGTAAACTCTTTTAATATCCATATCTTCTTTTTGTAATTTTCTCCAGACACTATAAAGATGCTTAGCTCGATATTTTATTTTTAGGAGCAAAAGATTATTCTTTTTTAATTGTTCTTCTACTAAGGGAACAATTGTTTTAAGATAATTTTCCAATTCCTCTCTTTTCCTACCGACAATTTTCCTGGTTAATTTATATTTCTCAGGATAAACATAAGGGAAAGCCAAATCCTCTAATTGGGCGCTAATATCTGTTAAACCTAATCTATAAGCCAAGGGAGCGAAGATTTCTAAACTTTCTGAAGCTTTTCTTTTTTGTTTTTCTAAATCAAACACCCAAAGGCTTTTCATATTATCTAAGCGATCAGCTAATTTAATTAAAACTACTCTTAAATCTTTAGCCATAGCTAAAATCATATTGCGAAAGTTTTCTTTATCAGAATTTGTTTCTTTCTTTTCTTGGCCTTTAATATATTTAATCTTATTGATTTTTGTTAAGGACTGGACCAAAAAAGCAACTTCCTCATTAAATTCTGATTTTATTGTTTGGAGAGAAAAATCCGTATCTTCGACAACATCATGAAGAAGCCCGGCAATAATAGCATCAACACCTAATTTCATTTGGCTTAAAATAAGAGTCATCCTTAAAGGATGGTTAATAAATGGTTCACCAGTTTTTCTTAATTGCGTTTCATGGGCTTTTTCAATGAAAAGAAAAGCTTTTTCCAACAAATCTTTTTCTTTATCTGAGACGTCATCTTCGAGGTTATCAATTATCTGAGCTTTTAGGGATTTCATAATCGCATTTTTTATTGAAGCATTTGATTTTGGTTTTAGCTTCTAAAAGATAGCTTTTACATTTTGGACAATTTTCTCCAGTAGGTTTTAAAGAAGAAGCAAGATCGCAATCTGGCCAACGAGAACAAGCATAAAACATTTTTCCTCTTTTATTTCTTTTGAGAACTACTTCGCCCTCGTGGCATTTCGGGCATTTAATATTTAATTTTTCGTTATTGATGAGAGATCTGGTATAAGTGCATTTTGGCCAATCAGAACAGCTGATAAATTTACCATATTTACCCCAGCGAGTAATCAAGGGATTTCCACAAAGCGGACATTTTTCATCAAGTTGCGTAATCGGTGAAACCTCTTCTTTTGAGACCTCATCATATTTATTCATCAGATTCTTTTTGAAGGGAAGATAGAAATCTTCAATGGCTTTCTGCCAGATTAATTTACCTTGGGCAATTTCGTCTAATTTTTCTTCTATTTGGGAAGTAAATTGATAATCAACAATGTTTTTAAAATGCTTGGCGAGAATATCATTAACAAGAAAACCAATTTCTGTTGGGGCTAAAGCTTTATTTTCATCTCTTAAAATATAACCTCTTTCCTGGAGAACAGAAATAATTGGGGCATAAGTAGAAGGCCGGCCAATACCAAAAGCCTCTAAAGTTTTAACTAAAGTAGCATCGTTATAACGAGGAGGCGGTTGAGTAGAATGTTGTTTGATAATAATTTCATTGATTTTAATTTCTTCTTTTAAAGCAAAGTGAGGAAAAATATCCATTAATTCTGGCAATTTTTGATATTGATAAATTTTTAAGAACCCGTCAAAAACTAAATGATAAAAATGAATTTGAAAAAGATACTGGTTTTTTTCACCCTGGACTTCAATTAAAAGAGAATTTTTTTCTAAAAGAGCTTCAGGCATTTGACTGGCTAAAAATCTTGACCAAATTAAATGATAAAGTTTAAATTCGTCTTTAGAAAGATATTTTTGAATTTTGTCTGGTTCAAGGTGAGGATCAGTCGGCCGAATAGCTTCATGAGCTTCTTGGATTAATCGAGACTTTGATTTAAAAAATCTTGGTTCTTTCAAAGCATACTTTGTTCCATAAGTTTTTTCTAAAAATTCTTTTGCCGTTTTGAGAGATAAAGAAGAAAGATTTAAAGAATCAGTTCTCATATAAGTGATCAATCCTTGAGAGCCATTACCTAAATCTTTTCCTTCATATAAAGACTGAGCGAGAAACATGGTTTTTTTAGCAGGAAAGCGAAAAGCTTGCCAAGCTGTTTGTTGTAAAGTGCTGGTAGTAAAAGGCGGAAGAGGATATTTTTTATTCTGGCTGGTTTTAATATCTGTAATGAATCCTGTTTTCTTTTCCAATTCAGTTTTAATGTTTTCTACCTCATCTTTGTTTTTGATACCCGGGCTTGGTAAAGATTTATTATTGATTTTCCATAAATCAGTTTCAAATTTGACTTTTGTTTCTTTGATTTTTTGCATCAAAGCAGAAATTGTGAAATACTCTTCCTGTTTGAAAGCATTTCTTTCTTTTTCTCTTTCGATAATTAATCTTAAAGCCGGAGATTGGACTCGACCAGCTGATAAACCTCGGAAGACTTTTTTCCATAAAAAAGGAGATAATTCATAGCCAACCAATCTATCTAAAATTCGGCGTCCTTGCTGGGCATTAACTAAATCCATGTTTATTTCTCTGGGATTTTTTAAAGCTTCTTCAATGGCAGGTTTTGTAATTTCATGAAAAACCATTCTTTTAGGCTCATTATCTAAATTAAGAATTTGAGTTAAGTGCCAAGCAATAGCTTCCCCTTCCCTGTCTTCATCAGTAGCTAAAATTATTTCTTTGGCTTCTTTGGCTATTTTTTTAAGTTCATTGACTTTCTTCTGGGATTTTTTTGGAATAAGATAAGTGGGGATAAATTGATTCTCGACATCAATTCCTAATTTGGATTTTGGCAAATCTCTGACATGGCCGTAAGAAGCGATAACTTCAAAATCTTTTCCTAGAAAATGGGAAATAGTCTTGGCTTTTGTTGGTGATTCAACAATGATTAAATTCTTCATGGCTAAATTTTTGAGTAGCGGTCTCCCTCTATATGTTTTATCAATCCTTTTAATTCTAAAGAGGCGAGACCTATTAATACTTCTGTTGTCTTATGATTAACTTTTTCAATAATTTTGTCAACAAGAAGCGGTTCGCTTGTCTCTAAGATTCCATAGATTTCTTTTTCTAATTGATTATCAAAATGAATGGTTTTTGCGATTTGAGAGGTTGTCGAAATTTCAATGTGGTATTCTTCTAAAATATCTTCTGTTTGAGAAATTAATTTAGCTCCTATTTTAATCAGGTTATTAGGACCAAGGGAATTTTTATTAAAGATAGAGCCAGGCACAGCAAAAACATCTCGATTTTGCTCCAAAGCAAAATTAGCTGTAATTAAGGCCCCGCTTTTTTCCGGAGCTTCAATCACCAAAGTCGCTGGCGATAAACCACTAATGATTCTGTTACGCCAAGGGAAATGATGTTTTAAAGGAGGGGTGCCTAAAGGATATTCGCTGATAAGAGCGCCATTTTGGATAATTTTTTGGCTTAGAGATTTATTAATAGCAGGAAAAATTCTATCCAAGCCAGTGCCTAAAACAGCAATAGTTTTACCTCCTTCATCTAAAGCAATTTTATGACCCAAAGTATCTACCCCTAAAGCTAGACCGCTAATAATAACAAAATGATAAGGGATTAAATTCTTAAGCAGTTTTTCTATTGCCAATTTGCCATAAGAACTGATTTTTCTCGTGCCAACAACTGAAAGAAAATTGGAATTTTTTGGAATTTCTCCTTGAAGATATAATCCCAAGGGCGGATAAGGGATTTCTCTTAAAAGAAGGGGATATTCTTGATCTTTTAAGGTAATGAATTTTATTTGGTGCTGTTCTAATTTTTCCCATTCTTTAAAAGGATCTAAAAGAGAGTTTTGCTTTCGTGCT
>Ga0315293_10001985_pt1 | contig 19792 bp, 9 predicted proteins | sample YL17G13_20_MG_FD_203071 | JGI IMG/M metagenome (GOLD analysis project Ga0315293, IMG submission 203071) | Sediment microbial communities from Yellowstone Lake, YNP, Wyoming, USA - YL17G13_20 | ecosystem: Environmental > Aquatic > Freshwater > Lake > Sediment | place: USA: Wyoming | collected... | reverse complement strand
CATCGTAGCAGACGGCGCAGGCGGCGCCGTCGTCGCATGGCAGGACACGCGCAGCGGGGAATACGACGTCTACGCGCAGCGGGTGAGCGCGTCCGGCGCGATTCTGTGGAATCCCTCCGGCGTGCCGGTCTGCACCGCCCCTACGGATCAAACCCAGATCGCCATGGTCTCCGACGGGCGAGGGGGCGCCCTCATCGCGTGGACGGACGATCGAAACGGAAACAAGGATATCTACCATCAGCGCGTCAACCCGGTGGGCACGTGTATCTTTGGCCCCGGGGGCGTGGACGGCCAGCAGCTCACGAACGACCCGCTGGATCAGTCCTTTCCCGCGGTCGTCGGAGACGGGAACGGGGGAGCGATCATTGTCTGGCAGGACGAGCGGAGCGGTTTCAGCGACATCTATGCGACGAAGTTCAGCGAAACCGGCGGCTGGACGTGGGGCGGCGTGAACGGAGCTCCCGTCTGCACGGCGGCGAGCTATCAGCAGGCGCCCGTCGTCGCCCCCGACGACGCGGGGGGCGTCGTCATCTTCTGGTATGACACGCGGGGCGGAGGGTCCCTCTACGGGCAGCGGATGAGCTCAATCGGGAACGCGAGATGGATGGCTGACGGGATCCCCGTCGCGAGCCCCGGCAACACCTGCTACCCGAAGAGCGCGGTCTCGGACGGCGCGGGATCGGTCTATGTCGGCTGGGTTTCGTACAGCTACACGACGTGGTCCTACAGCGTCTATGCGCAGAAAGTCTCGCGGGCAGGCATCCTTCAGTGGCAGTCGCCCGGGCTCGCCTTCTCATCCGGCGAAGGGGATCAGAACCGCATCCAGCTGCTTTCCCTCGGGACCTCCGGCATAATAGCGGCCTGGGACGAGAATCGATTCGGCTCGATCGATCTCTTCGCGCAGAAAGTGACATCGGTTGGCGAGCCGATGTGGGTCGATGACGGCGTGGTCGTCTCGAACGCGTTCGGGGTCCAGTACTCGCCCGCCATCGTCACCGACGGCGCGGGGGGTGCCATCGTCGCGTGGGTCGACGACCCGGTCGCATCCTGCATGAAGTGGCGTGCCCAGCGCGTGACCGCGGAGGGCTTCTGGGGATATCCCGCGCCCCACATCGCTGGCGTTCGCGACATCCCCGGGGATCAGGGAGGCAGCGTGAACCTCGCATGGGACGCGAGCCGTCTCGATCCTGCTCCGGAGCATCTTATCGATCATTACACGATCTGGCGCGCCATCAGTCCGACGGCGGCGGCGCCCCTTCTCGCGGGCGGCGCGCGGCTGATCGCGGACGCGAGCGAGCTCGAGGTCGAGCGCGGGGCGTCAGTCGCGGCTGCCGAGGGCGCCTCGGGTGCGGGGGGCGATGCGGACGCTCGCCCCGAGACGAGGGTGCTCCGCGCCGCCATGCTCAACGGCGAGCCGTACTACTGGGACCTCGTGCTCACGACGAATGCGTACTACCTCTCGAAATACTCGAAGGTCGTTCCGACGCTCTTCGATTCGACCGAGACGAGCGCCGAGCACCAGTATTTCCAGGTGATCGCGCACACGGACGATCCGTACGTCTTCTACGTGTCGGAGCCGGACAGCGGGCGCTCGGTCGATAACCTCGCACCCGCGCCCCCCGCCGGGCTCGCGGGAGAGCAGATCTACGTGCCGACCGGGCTGAACCTCGCGTGGGATCCGAACGTCGAGCCGGATCTCGATCGGTACCGGGTGTACCGCGGGACGAGCGCGGGCTTCATTCCCGGGCCGTCCAATCTGCTCGGATCGACCGCCGACACGACGCTCTTCGACGGCGGGTGGACCTGGAAGAGCGGGTATTACTACAAGGTGGCAGCGGTCGATATTCACGGAAACGTGAGCGGCTGCGCGCTCCTCACGCCCGATGGCGTGACGGACGTCGAGACGCCGAAGACGCCCGAGGCCGCATATCTTCGGCAGAACTATCCGAATCCCTTCAATCCGTCGACTCGCATCACGTTCGGGCTTGGCGCCCCGGGGAACGTATCTCTGAGGATCTACGACGCGGCCGGCCGCCTCGTGCGGGTGCTTGCCGAGGGCGCGCGAGCCGCGGGCAATTACGCCGAGCTCTGGGACGGTCGCGACTCGAACGGCCGCGCCGTCGCGAGCGGGATCTATTTCTACCGGCTGACGGCGGGCGCGTTCACCGAGACGCGGAAGATGGCGCTTCTGCGATGATGTCGGTTTCGTCGAAGCGGTGATCTGGAGGGATGACGTGCTCCGAGCAACTCTGCGGCGGTTCGCCGGAGTCTGCCTCGCGGTCTTCCCGGCAATCGTCTTTCAGGCCGATCACGCAGTCGGCATGGAGCAACGAACGTCGACCTGGGTCGGCGCTGGAGCCGGGTGGAACTGGAACGCGCGGGCCAGCGAGGATCTGGGTGTCGGATACGATCTACACCTCTCTCATCGGCGCGGCGGCCTCCTCCTCGGCGCGCGGATGACGTACGGCAGCAGCTTCTACGCGTCCTCTGACGAGGATCTCTCTTACTACGACGCGGCGCTGCTCGTGGGCGCCGTACGCATGTCTCGCGCGTACGTCGCGTCTATCGCGGCGGGCCCCGCCGTAACGTGGGGGCATGGGACTCGGGAGTCCAGCCCCGAAGAGGTCACCTGCTACCATTTCTGCTACAAGGAGTTTGACTTTGGACCGGATCCCGGCCTCGCCGTGGAGAGTCAGCTGCTCTTTAGGCCGGCGAGATCATTGGGGATCGGCCTCTACCTCTTCGGGAACGTCAATGACGGGGGCTCCTTCTTCGGCGTCAACTTCTGCATCGTGGGCGGCAGTCTCCCCGCGCGGGTCGACTAGGGAGAACGCGCCGAAATCTTGACCCTGCGGCCAGTTTTTCTGAAACTTGTTTCACAATTTTTCGTTCAAGAGAGAGGGAGGTCCCGCATGGCAGGGGAACGCCGTTCGGACATATTCGCCGAGCTCGGGGCGCTCGCGCTCGCGAGCCGGCTCAGGCGCCTGAGCGAGTCGATGATGGCGGAAGGGGAGGAGCTCTACCGCGACGTCGGGGTCGAATTCAGGCCGCGGTGGTTCCCTGTGTTCTACGCGTTGAGCAAGCGCTCGCCGCTGGCCGTCGGGGAGCTCGCGGATGCCCTCGGCGTGAGCCACACGGCGGTCGCGAAGATCGCGGATGAGATAGTCCGCGCGAAGCTCATCCGCGTCGTCCGGAACGGGCACGGGGACCGGAGGCGAAGCCTCTACGCGCTCAGCCCGGCGGGGAAACGCACGCTCGAGCGCCTCGAACCCGTCTGGCGCGAGATCGGGCGGGCCGTCTCGGAGATTCTCGTGGAGGTGGAAGGGGATCTCCTCTCCGGTATCGGCCGCTTCGAGAAAGCGTTCGCCCGTCGGTCCGTCGCGGACCGCGTGCGGGAGCGCCTGCGCCTCGCGCCGCGCCGCCGCCTCGAGATCGTCGACTACCGCCCCGCCTACAAGAAGCACTTCCGGAGCCTGAACGAGGAGTGGATCCGGGAGCACTTCGAGATCGAGAAGGAAGACGTTTCGATTCTCGGGGATCCCATGGGGCGGATCGTGCGCCGGGGCGGAAGCGTCCTTTTCGCTCTCTGGGACGGGGAGGTCGCGGGCACCTGCGCGGTCATCAAGCACCAGGGCGGGTTCATCGAGCTCGCCAAGATGGCGGTGCGCCACGACCTCCGACGCCGCGGCATCGGCGACGCCCTCATCGCCGCCGCGATCGATCGCGCGCGCTCGATGGGGGCCCGCGAGCTCTACCTCCGCACGGACAACGTGCTCCGGGATGCGATCCGGCTTTACCGCCGCGCCGGGTTCAGGCGTATCAAGCACGACCCGCTCCCCGGCTGCCTCATGTGCCGCCAGTGCATTCCCATGAAGCTCAATCTCGTTCGCAAACCGCTACCCGCTGAAAGGAGATAGTGTCATGCATGCCCACCGCCCGTTCGGACCATTCCTCTCGATCCTCTGTTTCGCCTTGGGTCTTGTCTCTGCGCTCGCCTCGAACGCCGCGGCGCAGTTCCAGTTCGCAGGTCCCGGCCAGCTTCCGGCCATCGACGCGAAGGTGCAGGCTGCCGTCATCGACAGCGTGACGGCCGCCCTCAAGGAGTCGTACGTTTTCGGTGACAAGGCCGCGGGGATGGATTCGCTCCTCCGCGCGAACCTCGCCTCGGGCGCTTACCGCGCGCTCACCGATCCGGCGGAGTTCATGATGAGGCTCCAGTCGGACGTGGGCGTTGTCTACCTCGACCGCCACATGGCGATGGCGGCGCTCCCGCCGGGGTCGATCCCGAAGGAGCAGCCTGAGGCGGATCCGTTCAATGCCGCGGCGCAGCGCGAGGCGGCCCGGCGCGGCAACTACGGGTTCAGGGAGATCGAGATTCTCCCGGGCAACATCGGCTACCTCAAGCTCGACCAGTTCGCCGGCACCGATCTCGGCGGCGCGACGGCGGCCGGGGCGATGGCGGTCCTCGCGAACGTGGATGCCCTCATCATCGATCTCCGCGACAACCCGGGGGGCAACGCCTCGATGATTCAAATGCTCACGGGGTATCTCTTCGAGGAGCCCGCGCACCTCATCGACTGGTACCATCGCCGCGAAAACGAGACGATGCAGAGCTGGAGCTCGAGCTACGTGCCGGGAAAGACCCTCTTTAACGTGCCGGTCTACGTGCTCGCGAGCGGCCGCACAGGCTCCGCCGCCGAAGAGTTCACCTTCGACCTCAAGAACCAGAAGCGCGCGACGATCGTCGGCGAGACGACGGGGGGCGCGGCCCACACGGTTGAGTTTCACACGTTCGACGTCGGCCCGTTCATCGCGGCCCTCAAGCTCCCGAGCGGCCGGGCCCTCGATCCCGTGACCAAAACGAACTGGGAGGCCGTCGGCGTCGAGCCCGACATTGCGGTGAGCGAAGCGAAGGCCCTCACCACGGCGCAGCTCGAAGCGATGAAGAAGCTCGAGGAGAGCGCAAAGGACGAGGGCGCGAAGAAGGCCATGGCGTGGGCGCGGGCGGGGCTCGAGAGCGAGCTCAATCCGTACACGCTGCCGGCCAAGGCGCTCAAGGAGTGCGTGGGAACGTTCGGTCCGCGGACGTTCTTCGTGGAGGGTTCGAAGCTCATATACCAGCGCGAGGGGCGGCCGAAGATGGCGCTCGTGCCCATGTCCAAGGATCTCTTCGCCCTCGACGGTGTCGCGTACTTCAGGGTCCGGTTTACCCGCGGCACTTCGGGCGCCGTCGACGGCATCGTCGCCATGTACGACGACGGCCACGAGGAGAGGAACCCGAAGTCGAAGTAATCATTGGGGCTGTGTGAACTGCCCGTGGATCTCGCCGCCCGCGTGGAGAATGGTGTCTTCGGCCTCGCCCAGAACGATCTCCCTGCGGTTGTTGCTCATCGCGCGCGCCGACTCGACGGGAGTGCTGTTGGGACCGGGGTGGATTTGCACTGCGAACGTTACCTTCTCGCCGTGGTTGAACTCGCGATATTCCCACCACTGCTTGGTCTCACCAGGAGCAAGCTTCGCTAACGACCAGGTATCGAGGTGATGGCCGTTCTTGTAGAAACTGACGTCGACGGCAAGATTCGGGAGATCGCCGTCGCCTATATTCTTGAACGTGAACTCCAGCTTGACCCTGTCTATTGGCGTTGCGGCGCCGCTCCCGACGTTCGTGTAGGCGAGGGTCGCCTTCATCGTCCATATCGTGATGTCCGGCCGCTTGACGACCATGGACGTCTTTAGCGCATCGGACGATATCTGCTTGCGCGTTGTCTGCGCGGCGCTGTCGCCGAAGAGAGCTCCCGCGAGCAGCAGGACAATGCACATCTTCGCCAAGCTCTTCATCGCATCCTCCCCATGTTCTCTGCGTGTGACTGCGGGCATTGGCTCCGTATAACGATATTCTCGTCTTTCTCACCGTGTCAAGACATCTGGGGCGGCAGGGCGAGGCATACCCGGCGCCGGAAATCTTCTGGCACGCGCTCCATTTCCTCGCGCTTGTTCTTCCCCCCCGGGGCAACTTTCTGCTATGATGTCCCGTATTCAGGTTTAACCCGCTCAGGAAGGAGACCCCACATGAAATCGCGCTCACTGGCTCTTATTATCATGATCCTCGTCGCCGCGGCGCCGATTCTCGGCATCGCCGCGCCCGCCTCGGCGCAAGCCGCCAAGACCGCCACAGCCTACGTCGCCGAAGCTCAGGCCCTCGCCAACGGCGGCAAGATCCCCGAGGCGATCGCCATTCTCCAGCAGGCGGCGGCGGAGCACCCGATGAGCTCCGACGTCTACGCCTACCTCGGCCTTTATGTCTGCCAAACGGCCGGACAGCAAGGCGCGAATTACGTCGAGGCGGGACGCCTCGTGACTGAAGGGTTCGGCTACCTCGACAAGTCGGTCGAGCTCGGCCCCGAGAATCCGACCGGTTACTTCTACCGCGGCATCATGGGCGTGAACGTGCCCGTTTTCCTCGGGAAGCTTCCGACCGGCATCGCCGACCTGAAGAAAGTCGTGGCGTTCCACGAGAAAACCCCCGCCTCCGTCTCCCCCGAGATGCTCGTTACTGCGCATTCGATGCTCGGAGCGGGGTACGAGGCGGCCGGCAATCCCGCGGACGCGCGCACGGCCTATGAGACGGTCATGAAGATCGCCCCGGGCACGGACGCCGCGAAGGCCGCCGAGAAGAAGCTCGCGGCGATGGCGCCGGCCGCACCGAAGGCAAAGCCCGGGTGGCTCGCGCCGAACCCCGACGACCCCGGCAGCATAGCCTCCATCAAGAGACGCATCGAGACCGAGGCGGAGAACATCGCGCTCCATCTTCATCTCGATCTCGCGCGCGCTCTCATGGACGTGAGGCGTTACGAAGAAGCCCGCGAGGTACTCCGCGCCTACAACGAAAAGAATCCCTCGAACCCCGACGCCTACCGGCTCCTCTTCCAGGCCGTCGGCGCCCTGGCGAATGTGGGCTACGACGCCCGCACCGCCGAGGACACGAGATTTCGCACCAACCTCGCCTTCGAGGCGATGAGCGCCGCGGACAAGATCGTCGAGCTCGATCCGAATGATATAGGGGCGCGCCTCACCCGTGGGGTGACGGGCATCTCCATGCCTTTCTTCGTCGGCAAGTTCGATCAAGGAGTCGCCGATCTCGAGTACGTTCTCAAGAACACGAAGGCCCCCGCCGACAGCGCGACGGCGATGTACTGGCTCGGCGCCGCGCGCGAGAGACAGGCGATGCGGTTCTGGCTCGAGGTCGCGACGAAGTTCCCTGAGAGCGAATCGGCGAGGCTGGCGATGTCCGGGATGCGCCCGGTCGTGACCCGCTTCGACGAGGCCAAGGCCGTGAAGCCGGTCGTCGCGATCGACTTCGTATCGGGATTCCGGGACGAGCTCGCCCCCCAGATCGCGATCTGGATCGAGGACGCCGCCGAGAAGCACGTGAAGACCGTGTACGTTTCGGGATTCGCCGGGAACGTCAAGGGCAAGCAGGTCACGCTCCCCGTCTGGGCGGCCACCTCGAACTTCGAGGGCGCAGACGCCGTGACGGGCGCCAGCATCGACGTCGGCCACTACGTTTACACGTGGGACTGCAAGGGCCTCGACGGGAAGCCCGTGAAGCCGGGCAAATACGTCGCGAAGGTCGAGGTCTGCCACTGGCCGAGCATGAAGTACCAGCTCGCCGAGGCGGCCATCACCGTCGGGAAGGCTCAGAACAGCGCCCGCGTCGAGGAGGGGCACTACATCCCGTCCCTCGTCGTGACGTACTATCCGAAGTGAGCGGGCCGACTAGCCGTCTCAATATCCTGAGCTCGGAAGCCTTGGGGAAGACCGGAGGATTTGTCGATGGCCAAGAAGCCGACCCATAAGGAACCGGAAGGGAGGATTCGGGAACGTGGCAGCGATACTGCCAGGAGCGAGCGGGCGGAAGAGCTGCTGCGTGTGGCGTTGATAAAATATCAAACGCTGTTCGAAACTTTCCCGCTGGGCATCACCGTGTCGGACGAGGCGGGCAAGATTCGGGAGGCCAACGCAACAGCCGAAAAGCTGCTCGGGGTGCCGAAGGACGAGCACACGCGACGCAACATCGACGGCCCTGAGTGGCGCATCGTGCGCCCGGATGGAACCCCCATGCCCGCAGAGGAATATGCCAGCGTGCGTGCGCTGAAGGAAAAGCGCCAGGTGGAGGATGTGGAAATGGGCATCGTTAAACCCGACGGCGAAACCACCTGGATCAGCGTCAGCGCCGCCCCTCTTTCACTGGAAGGCTTTGGCGTTGTTGTTACCTATGGCGATATCACCCAGCGCAAGCAGGCGGAAGAGGCGCTGAGGCGCAGCGAAGCGGAGTACCGGGCTGTTGTGGAGGATCAGACTGAGCTTATCTGTCGCTACCTTCCCGGAGGAACGCTCACTTTTGTCAATGGCGCCTACTGCCGGTATTTCGGAAGGGAAAAGGTCGATTTGATTGGTCGGAGTTTCTTGCCGCTCATACCCGAAGAAGACCGGCGGATAATTCATCAGATTCAGACATTGATCAGCAGAGATAATCCCGTGGTTACCATCGAGCACCGCGTCATCCTGCAGGACGGACAACTGCGGTGGCAGCAGTGGTCCAACCGTGGCATCTACGGCGCGCAAGGACGCCTGCTGGAAATCCAGGCAGTGGGCCGCGACATCACCGAACGCAAGCAGGCCGAGGAGGAAAAAAATCGCCTCGAGAATCAGTTGCGGCATGCCCAGAAGATGCAGGCGATCGGGACATTGGCGGGCGGGATCGCGCATGATTTCAACAATCTACTAATGGGGATTCAAGGTCGAGCCTCCCTGATGCTCACTGGTGTGGACGCATCCAGCCCCCACTTTGAGCACCTCAATGGAATCGAGGAGTATGTCAGGAGCGCTGCGGAGCTCACCAAGCAACTTCTGGGCTTCGCTCGAGGTGGAAGATATGAGGTGAAGGTCACGGATCTGAATGAGCTTGTTGATCGAAGCGCCAACCTGTTCGGCCGAACCAAGAAAGAGATTAGTATCCATAGGAAGTTCCAGCCGGAGTTGTGGATGGTCGAAGTGGATCGAAGGCAAATCGAACAGGTGCTGATTAACCTCTTTGTGAACGCTTGGCAGGCGATGCCGGCGGGAGGAGAGCTGTATCTCCAGACGGAGAATGCGGCGCTTGATGGGGGTTATGCGAAAACCCACGGCGTAAAGCCTGGGTCATACGTTAAGGTATCGGTGACAGACACGGGAGTGGGGATGGATGAGGCGACAAAGCAGAGGGTATTTGATCCCTTCTTCACGACCAAAGAGATGGGGCGAGGGACGGGGCTCGGGCTGGCCTCGGCCTATGGAATCGTCAGGAACCACGAAGGAATCATTACGATAGACAGCGAAAAGAATCAAGGGAGCACGTTTGCGGTGTACCTCCCTGCTACTGATAAGGCACTTTCCGAAGAGAAAGAACCGGTCGAAGGCCTGCTGGAGGGGGAAGGGACCATTCTGCTGGTGGATGACGAAGAGATGATCCTTGACGTCGGCAAGCCAATGCTTGAAAGGCTCGGGTACAAGGTGCTGGTGGCCAGGAGCGGGAAAGAGGCCAAGGAGGCGTATCAGAGGAACGCGGGGCTGATAAAGATGGTCATTCTTGATATGGTTATGCCTCAGATGAGCGGAGGAGAGACCTTTGAGCAGCTGAAAGCAATCAATCCAAACGTGAAGGTTCTTCTTTCAAGCGGCTACAGTATTGACGGCCGGGCCCGGGAGATTCTTGCCCGGGGTTGTGACGGGTTCATTCAGAAACCCTTCAGCTGCGCCGATCTTTCGCGAAAGCTGAAGGAAGTCCTGGACAGATGGTAGGCTGAATCGAACTTCCTCAAAGAGATTCGGTGAACCGGCGCGAGGCGCTGGAGTGGCGGCGCAACTCGGGCAAGGATGAGTAATACCCGATCAAATTGGTAATAGAATGGGTAATGGAGCTCCCGCGTCGAGGAGGGGCACTACATCCCGTCCCTCGTCGTGACGTACTATCCGAAGTGAGCGGGAATATGCTATAATCAGAGCATTACCACGAACCACGACATCCGCCTCGGGAAGGGGGCCCGCTCATGAATAAGGTCGCGCTTGCCATCGCTCTATTGACTCTTTTCTTCGTATCTCCGCCGGCGCAGGCGGACTGGGAGGAGGACGGGGCCGCTGTTTGCACCGCCGCGTCCGGTCAGTTCGATACTCAGATAATCCCCGACGGCTATGGCGGGGCGATCGTCGTGTGGGAGGATTACCGAAACGGGAACAATGATATCTATGCCCAGCGAATCAACGCCGACGGATATGCCCTCTGGACGCTCGACGGAGTCAACGTCTGTTCGGCGCAAGCGGGCTCACAGCAGCGTCTCTCAATCTGTGCTGACGCGGGCGGAGGGGTTATCATCGCCTACGAGAACTATCGCACGAGCAACTACGACATCACCGTGCAGAGGCTGAACAAGAACGGGGGCCTCCAGTGGGGGGCGAACGGCATCAACATCTGCACGGCGACGGGCAATCAGAATTATCCGGAGATCGTTTCGGATGGGGCGGGCGGCGCCTATGTCGTCTGGGAAGACAGCCGTAGCGGGGACAGAGACATCTACGCGCAGAGAGTCAATTCGAGCGGGACCGCTCTCTGGACGGCAAACGGGTTGGCTGTGATGGTCTGGACGGGAGACCAGAAGACTCCCCAGCTCGCGAGATTCTATAGCGGCGGCATCGTCGTTGTCTGGACGGACGCCCGTTCCGGTACCGACGATATCATGGCTCAGCGTCTCTACGACAATAGCGCAGAGGTATGGGATCATATGGGAGTCGTCGTTACTTCAGCTACGGGAAATCAGAATAGCCCCGAGCTCATGTCGGACGGGGTGGGCGGGACAATCGTCGTGTGGCAGGACTACCGGAGCGGCAGCACCTACGACATCTACGCCCAGAGATTTAGCTCGTACGGTTCGTATGCCTGGACCCTGAATGGCCTGGCCATCTGCACGTCAACCGGCAATCAATGGACCCCGCAAATTGTTTCTGATGGCAGCGGTGGGGCCATCATGACATGGTCGGACGGCCGGGTGACCTACGATGACCTCTACGCCCAGAGGGTGAGCGCCTACGGAACCAGTCTATGGACCTCGGGGGGGGCAGTTGTTTGTAACGCCGAAGGACAACAGAATCAGCCGGTCATGACGCTCGATGAGGCCGGCACCCCGATCGTCGCCTGGACGGATTGGCGTTCCGGAAATCCCCAGGTCTTCGCCCAGAAGCTCATCGTATCGAACGGCGCCTCGCTCTGGAAAGCGAATGGCGCGCCGATGACGGGCCTCTTCGGAAGCGAAAGCTCTCCCGCCGTCGCCACCGATGGAGCAGGGGGAGCGATTGTCGCCTGGGAGGACACCAGGAATCAGATGATTACCTCGGACATTCGAATCCAGAAGATCGATCGCCACGGGTACTGGGGGGACCCGGCGCCCGTCATCTACTACGTTCGCGACGTCCCGGGCGACCAGGGGGGCGTCGTGAACGTTTCCTGGAAGGCGAGCCGTCTCGATCCTTGGCCGGGAGAGATCATCTCGAATTATTCCGTCTGGAGGGCGATCGATCCGACGCGGGCCGCCGCCGCCGTCGCGCACGGCGCGGCGCTTCTCGCAAACATCGAGGAATTCACCTCGAAGCCGGGCGGCGACGTCGTGAGGATGGAGCAGCTCGGAGCCCTGACCTTCTACTGGCAGCTCGCCGCGACGGTGACGGCGTACTATCTCGAGTCGTACGCGAGGGCAGTGACGACCCTCTTTGATTCGACGGCGACGAGCCCCCAGCCGCACTATTTCCAGGTAATCGCCCACACGGCGAGCCCGACGACCTACTGGGTTTCGAAGCCCGACACCGGGAGCTCCGTCGACAACCTCGCCCCCGATCCTCCGGTGGGGCTCGCCGGGGAGCAGAGCTACGTGCCGGAGGGGCTCGTTCTCGCGTGGGACCCGAACTCGGAACGGGACCTCGCGAACTACGCGGTCTACCGCGGATTGAGCGCGGATTTTGTTCCGGGGCCAACGAACCTCATCGCGACTCCGATGGACACGCTGCTGCTCGATAACGGATGGGAATGGGACAAAGGATATTATTACAAGGTTTCCGCGATCGACATCCATGGGAACGAGAGCGGTTACGCGATTCTCGCGCCCGACGGCATCACCGACGTGGAGCCCCCGAAGGCGCTCCTCACCACGTATCTCGGGCAGAACTTCCCGAATCCGTTCAATCCGGTGACGAAAATCGAGTTCGGGCTCGATGCGAATGCTGTCATGACGCTGCGGATCTACGACGCGGCAGGCCGACTCGTGCGGACGCTCGTCGAGGGCGCGCGGCCCGCGGGCCGTTACTCGGAGCTCTGGGACGGCCGCGACTCTCGAGGCGCCGCGGTCGCGAGCGGGATCTATTTCTACCGTCTCGATGCGGGATCGTTCACGCAGACGAAAAAAATGGTTCTCTTGAGATAGCGAGAGAGGCCGTCTGGAAGTCGGAGAACAGCGCCCGCGTCGAGGAGGGTGCCTACACCCCGTCCCTCGTCGTGACGTACTATCCGAAGTGACTATCGCAGCAAGATCATTTTCTTGATCTCTATGAAGTCGCCGGCGGTCAGACGGTAAAAATACACGCCCGAGGCGACGGACGAGCCTCTATCGTTCCTCCCGTTCCAGACGGTCTTGTAGATTCCCCGCGCCTTGATCTCGCCGACCAGGGTCCTGATCTTCCGCCCGTTGACGTCGAATATCGCGAGCTCCACGGGGCTCGTCCTCGCGACGGAATAATCGATCGTCGTCAGGGGATTGAACGGGTTGGGATAGTTCTGCGCGAGCGAGAAGGCGATCGCCGGAGGACCGTCGGTCCCGGTACTCGCGCGCACGGAGAAGTAGCCGTCGCTCGCATCCTCCCCCGCGAGCTTCGCATGATCGAACGCGACGACTCTGACCACGCATGAATCTGACGAGATCCCGGGAACGATCCACTGGTAGAGGGAGTCGTTCGGCTCGCCGTGCGCGATGAGGAGATACTCGCGCCCGGCGTTTTGAGAATAATAGATGCTGACGGAATCCACCTGCCTGTTGTCCGCGGCCACCCATCGAATGTCGATCGCATCCGCCGGCGCGAAGGATTCCCCGCCGGCCGGCTGCACCACGGCGACTGTCGGAGGAATAAGGTCCGGACCCGCGGCGCAGGCGCCGGACACGTTCGAATATCCGCTGGCGTGGCCGGAGGCGTCCACGAGGGAGACGCGGTAGTACCTGCATCCGGCGACCGGGTGGTGGAGGAACGAATCGACCGAGGCCGCCGCCGCTCCGATGAAGTTCGAAACGTCGGGCGCAAAGCCCGCGGCCGTATCCGCATAGACGGCGTAGTAATCCAATCCCGCCGGGGACCTGCCGTCCCAGGTGAGCTTCATCGTCGTGTCGTTTGCGGCGGAGGCGGCGAGATTGTCGACGTAGGCGGGAGCGGCGAAGACCGCGCCGGGACCGCCGAAGGCGCCCTGATCCACGATCGAGCCGTCGGGATCGCCTACGGAGGGATCGCCGGCGTCTATGCTCCCCGAATGGACGCCGAGGTAGTAGTCCATGGTCAGCGTGTCCGTATATGACGGATTCCTGCTCGAGTTGGTCGTGTCGGGAAGGATCGTCACGACGTCCGCGGGCGCGTTGCCGTAGCAGTTGTTGTATTGAAACGTAATATTGCCCGCGTGGAGCGCCTCGAATCCGTTGGGGCTGCCGTACGAGACGATGTTGTTCCTGATGTCCATAGGCGCGGCCGCCGCCTTCACGTAGACGTTTCCTCCCTCATCCACCGAGGTGTTGCGGTCGATCGTGTTGTTTGTCCAGCTTCCCCAGCAGCTGTCGGCGTATACGCCCCCGGCGCTCGTCATGGCCGTGTTCGCGGCGACGACGGAGTTCGCCATGTCGAACAGTCCGGCCCTGTGGTATATGGCGCCGCCTCTCGAGACGGCGACGTTGTTCGCGATATACGTGTTATGAATCGACAGGGGTGAACGTAAGCTGTAGATCCCTCCTCCGCTGGACGTCACTTCGTTCGCATATATGGAATCTCCGGAGGTCGAGACGGGGGACAGGGTGGCGTAGATTCCTCCTCCCGTCCTGTAGCCCGTGTTGGCGGAGATGACGTTCGCGGCCATCGTGACGTTGGTCTGCCGCGCGAAGACTCCGCCGCCGTTCTTTGCGCCCGTGTATGCCTCGTTCGGCCGAGCTCCGGAGATGGTGTTCCCCGTTATCGCGGCCGTCGCCTGAAAGAGATATATGCCGCCTCCGCACTGGGCGACGCAGCTCGAGATCGCGTTTCCGGCGATCGTGACGGAGCCGTTCCAGCACGCGATCCCGCCTCCGCCGCTGAATCCCATGGCGCTCGTGTATCCGCATCCGGCTATCACGTTATTCTTGATCAGCGCCGGAGAGTCGTACACGAATACTCCGCCTCCGTAGCCCCCCAAATCGGGCATGTAGACCTGCGTCCCCGAGCCCCCCGTGATCGTGAATCCCTCTATGCCGGGCGATCCGGAGGTGATGTTTATGAACGTGACCGCGCTTCCGCTGGAGACAATCGTGGTGACGTTTGCCTGCGTATCCCTTGCCGTGAATCCGGCGTTCCAACCGCCCAGAAGATATACGGGCTTATCGACGAGAACGGCCGACCTGTAAGTGCCTGCCGCGACCATGATCGAATCGCCGAAGCTCGCGGCATCGATCGCGTCCGCGATATGCCGCGCGGCCCACGCGGGGGTCGAATAGGGATAGACGTTCCCCCCCGTGGGAGATACGAAACGGTATGGGTCTCCCTGGATCGTGAAGTCGCCGTCCATGACGTCGGTGCCGTAGACGACCCCGTTCTTGTAGGCCGCGACCTTCAGGCGGGCCGTCGCTACCGGATAATAGGGCACGGTCCAGTCGTATGTCGTGACCCCCACGAGGCCCGTGGCGACGGTGTCGCCGAAGGTCGCGCCGCTGTCGAGGCTCAAGAATATCCCGATCGAATCAGGGTCGCCGTTGACCGTCCAGTTGATCGCGTAAGAGCTCCCGACGGCCAGTCTCTCGCCGCCGGCGGGCGATTGAATCGTGACCATCATCGGATTGACGACAAAGAACATCGTCGCGCCGGTCATGCTCGCTTCGGCGACGTCGAGACCGAGCGCCTGGCCGGAATAGCCGAGGTTGTTGGGCGTCGTCGACGCGTCGAAAGCGGTGGCGTTTCCGGATCGGAAATAGTCCGAGTCCTCGCCGCGGTTCTGGTTGAGGGCGAGATGCTGCGTGCCGCTCGCCTCCTCCAGATCGACCATGTAATGCGTCTGGTCGTCGTTGTTTGGGACGGTCCTGTCCACATGCCAGATCAGCATCCCCCTTTCGGTGCCCGGGAGCCCGGAATCGAATCCGACCCCCTGGCGGTTCTCGACGAGGAAATACTGGGTGCTCGGGAAGGCGCCCTGCAGCTTATAGCTCTGCGCGGCCGTCTCCGCTCGAGAAAGCGGGAAGTAGCCGTTGCCGGTGATCACGGTCGGCGTCACCCAGCCGAGGGCGGCTTTGCAATAGGCGCTCGGATGCGCCGGTGTGGTTCCGGAGCTCCCGTTCCAGGAGCCCCCCGCCATCAGACAGAAGTTCCCCGCTCCCTCGCTGTCGTAACCGTAATCGTACAGATCGGGCAGCCCGATGAAATGCCCGTTCTCATGGCAGATAACGCCGATCCTGGTGATTCCCCATGACGTCGGGTAGCCATCCCGGCCCCTCCGGGCGGGCTCCGTGTGGTACTGGAGCATCTTCACGCCGTCGTAGGTCACCGTACTGGGCATCTGCCACTTATGCGACCAGATGTAGCTCGGATCGTTTCCCGAGTATTCCTCTCCTCCGCCGGCATGGATGATCGTGAGCCCGTCGACCCAGCCGTCCCCGTCCCCGTCCATCGTGGCGAAATTGAAGCCGCGGGCTTCGAGCGCCGCCAGGGCCTGCTGAACCATCTGGCGAGGTCTGATGTCGTTCCCATATATGTCGTTGGCCCCATAGTAGGCATATCCGCTGCTGAGCGTTACGGGTTCCGGCACGGTTGACTGCACGGTTAACGCCCCGTAGGAGACTTCGGTGTAATAATCCTTGACGGATCCCGAGGCCCCGTCGGTCGTGTATCCGGTCTGATTGAACAGGTCATCGTACGCCGGAGTTGAGTACGAGATCGCAAGATCCGAAAAGTTCACGAGAACGACGAGATTGCGCATCGTGCCTGTCGGCGGGGCATTCTGCGGGCCCGTGCTATCCTGCACGCTCGTGCTCTTCTGCAAGATGGGGCTCTGCCGAGCCGCCTCACGGAGTCTGGCGATATTCGGCTTCGAGAGGCCGACGGAAAGAGGATCGACGCGGCCCACTCTGTAGCTCGTCGGCACGAGCCGGCCCGACACCTCGCGGGCATACACCCACCACAGCCCGTCCTCGGACTTGACTACCGCGAATCCCGCTTCATCCTCGTTCCAGTGCAGATACTCGTCCCCCTTAAGGTATATCGTCACCTCGGAACCATCGGGCTGCCGCACGAGCACCGGCTGAGGGGCGGCCTTCACGGCGAGCGCCTGGTTGGATAGCAAAGTGAGAAAGCAGCATATACTCAGGGTCACAACAATCGCGAGCCGCATCATCATCTCCTGCAAAGGAAAAGGGTGCCGGAACAAGAATCGAGCGCGATATGGGTGATCCGCGATTTCCGGGCAGAACGACGGCGCCCGGTCATGGGGCGGTCCGATCTTCCATCTCTATGATTATAAGGTAGTTCGAAGATGCGATCAAGTATAAACCACGCCCGCCGTCGTGACGTACTATCTGAAATGAGTTTGAAAATCCTCCTTACCTGATATACTCCCGTCGGTTTAATCAGGAGGTGCTCGCATGGCAAAGCGTTACGGTCTGTCGTCGATGCTTCTCTTTCTCTGTATCATTCTCTGCGCTTCTTCGGCGTGGACGCAATGGGTGAAGGACGGCAAGCTCTTATGCGGCGAGAGCGGCTATCAGTTCAATCCTAAAATCCTCTCGGACGGAGCATTCGGAGCGGTCATTGTCTGGCAGGACTATCGAAACGGAGTCGATGCGGATCTCTATGGCAACAGGGTCGACGAGTACGGAAACGTCCTTGGAGGCGGGGGTGTGCCGGTGTGCGTGATGCCCGGCTATCAGCAGAATCAGGAGCTCATCCCCGACGGCACGGGGGGCGGGATCGTCGTATGGACCGACGATCGCAGCGGCGCGGCTAATGACATCTATGCTCAGAGGGTTGATGGAACCGGAATCGCCCGGTGGGAGACGAACGGCATCCCCATTTGCACGCAGTTCAATCATCAGGACGGGGTTCGCATCGTATCGGATGGAGCCGGAGGCGCGATCGTCGCGTGGGGGGACATGCGCGGCGTCGGCGGCGCGTGGGATATCTATGCCCAAAGGGTGAATGGGGACGGGGACACGCTATGGGCGGCCGACGGCATCCCCGTTGACACGTCCTGGAGCGATCAGAACCAGCCGGAAGTGGTGTCGGACGGATCGGGCGGAGCGATCATCATCTGGATCGATGGTCGCAACGGCGATGGGGACATCTATGCGCAGCGGATCGACGGAGACGGTAATCTTCTCTGGGGCGCCGATGCCATCCCCGTTTGCCTTACGAGCGGCTGGCCAGGGAATCTGCGCCTCGCCGCGGTTTCCGGTGGGGGTGCAATCGCCGCATGGATCGATTATCGCAATGGACATGGCGATATCTATGCCCAAAAGATCGATCAGGACGGTAACGTGCTCTGGCAGAGCGACGGGATTGTCCTCAGTCCGTCGTATGGGGACAAGCGCTCCCCGAATCTCGTGGATGATGGTTCCGACGGCTTCATAGTCTCTTGGGATGAGGAGCAAGACTATGATTATTCGACTCGCGCACAGCGTATCGAATCGGACGGAGCCCTCGCATGGAACCAATATGGAGTGGTGGTTTTTTCCAGTTACGGCGACTGCGGCTCCCGTATCATGGCCGACGGGGCAGGTGGAGCGATTGTGGCGCTGGACATCTACTGGGATGAGGTGTTGCCGAATGATATCTATGTCCAGAGGCTCGACCATGACGGGAACCTGCTCTGGGGTCCGAAGGGTACGGCCGTATGCGTCGCCGCGAGCAATCAGTACTGTCCCGTTTTGGCGCCCGACATGCGTGGCGGGGCGATCGTCGCCTGGGAGGATTATCGCACGGATCCGAGCTACTCGGATCTCTACTGCCAGCGTATCGGCGCTTCGGGGCTCTGGGGCAATCCCGAGCCCGAGATCGTCTCGTGCCTCGACGTGCCGGGGGATCAGGGAGGCTGGCTGCGAATCAAGACGAGAGCCTCCTCGCACGACGTGGCGGGAGAGTACGAGAGCCCGATCACGGGCTACAACGTCTGGAGAAAAATAGGCGGCGGTGGACCGCTCGCGGCGCCGGCGGGCGCGGCGAGGGCGCCCGCGGCTGATCGCTCGAAGATTCTCACACTTCTCAGTGACCCCGCGACCGCGAAGGGCGTGCGGGTAACTGCCGCCGATGCGGCACTCCTCGGCCTGCCCGAAGGGGATTGGGAATCGGTCGGCTTCTGGTTCGCGACGCGGGATACCCTGTACAACATCGCCGTTCCCACGAAGGACGATTCGACCGAGGCGGGCGTTCCGCTCGAGATCTTCATCGTGACGGCGCACGCGTCGTTGGCCGGCATGTTCGTCGCGTCCGAGCCCGATACGGGCTACTCGGTGGACAACCTCGCGCCGGGTGTGACGACGGGATTCGCGGGGGCCGAGACGGCGTCGCCGCATGGGCTCGCGCTCACCTGGACGCGGAACAGCGCGTCGGATCTCTGGAAATATGACGTCTATCGCGGCGGCGACGCCCTATTCGTTCCCGACGAATCGAACCGCATCGGGACGACGGACGGGACGTACCTGTTCGACGCGGGATGGGTGAAGGCGTACCAGTATTTCTACAAGCTCGTGGCGGTGGACCGGCACGGGAACAAGTCTCCCACGGCTCTCGTGAGACCCGAGGACATCAATGTCGGCACGAGGCTCCAGAACTTCGCGGCGTCCCTTGCAGGGTCTGTCGCGGAGATCTCGTGGACGCTCTCGGAGGTCGACGAGAGGGCGGCGTTCCGCGTGCTTCGTGCGGTCGCCGGCGGCGAATTCGCGGAGCTCTCCTCCGCGGGAATCGTGCGGGACGGCGTTTCGTACACCTTCAAGGATGAAACGCTCGATCCCGGCACGACGTACCGCTACCGCGTGGACGTCGTTGAGGAGGCCGGGCGCCGCACGCTCTTCGAGACGGATGCGATCTCGACGCCCGCGATGCCGCTCACGCTGCATCAGAACCATCCGAATCCGTTCAACCCTTCGACGACGATCGGCTACTACCTGCCGGCCGCTTCGCTCGTTACGCTCGACATCTACGATTCGTCGGGCAAGCTCGTCGCGAGACTTGTCGATCGGGATAGAGAGCCTCGCGGGACGCATTCGATCGAATGGCGGGGAATCGATGCGCAGGGGCGGTCGGTGAGCTCGGGGGTGTACTTCTACCGGCTCCAGAGCGGGAAGGACATCCTCTCGCGCAAAATGATTCTCTTGCGTTAAACCAAGGACGGGGTCGAAGGCCCCCGCACCAAACGCAAAGAGCCTTGCATATAGTGACACTATGTGCTAAGGTGCTTGCATATGGTGCAGGTGGTAAGAAGACGTTTCTGGATCGATCTCATCGA
>Ga0315293_10001983_pt1 | contig 19800 bp, 17 predicted proteins | sample YL17G13_20_MG_FD_203071 | JGI IMG/M metagenome (GOLD analysis project Ga0315293, IMG submission 203071) | Sediment microbial communities from Yellowstone Lake, YNP, Wyoming, USA - YL17G13_20 | ecosystem: Environmental > Aquatic > Freshwater > Lake > Sediment | place: USA: Wyoming | collected... | reverse complement strand
TGTGGGCATAAGCAATGGTGTCGACACAATCTGGGTGACAACAGAATACAACAGCGTGACCGCGCATGAGCTGGGGCACATATTTGGTCTGGAAGACCAGTATTGCAGCAATCCGGCAGGCTCCCGTAACAGAAGATGCAATGATGGCGGGGTTGGGGGAATATGGAATCTTTGGGGCCTGCTCGGTTGGGATTTGAATCCATTAAAAGATAATTTGCCTTATGATTGCCCGCCAAACGGAGTAACCAAGGATTCAACTGGCAAACTCTGCTGCAATAACGCTGATTTGGAAAACTGCAGGGATGTAAACTATGGTGTGTGCTGCTATGGCAACAAGAATGCGGGGGGCGGAAGATCGACCATGTCGTATGCAGACGCACCAGAACCCCGCGGGTTTGATAATAATGAAAAGATAAAACTTGCTGATGAACCGAAATTAAAATGCGGGTTTGCAAGAGCCAAGCAATCGACACAAATGGCGGTTTTTTCCGAAGTGGAATACCCAAATGAAACAGAGAGCAGTTGGGTGATTGATTCGGATTTGGTTGTGTACAGGAACGACTCTGTTGCCGAGGAAAATTTCACCATCGCAGGCGGGGTGCCGGATTATTACAAAATGCCGGGGCTCGATTATAACCTGACTGTTGTTGGTGAGACTGGGAACATTTACTGGAATCAGACGTTTGATATCTACTTCGATTACAGCGGTCCTGTCGCTTTTGGCAGAAACTATTCGAACATCAGTTATGATTATTTTCTGCTGAGTTTCAGAATACCTTATGATTTCAGGATGAAGGAACTCAGATTATATCACAACAACATGGTAATATTTTCTAAAAATCTCAGCTTTCCTTTTGGTGCAGTCAGAGGCAAGGTGTTTGCCGCGAACAATGTGCCTGTTGTCAATGCTCAAATGAATATACAAGGTGCAGCATACGGTTCCACAGTCACTGATGCGAACGGCGAGTTTCAGTTTGTTGGATTGGATGAGGGGAACTATGAAGTTTTTGTTACGCCGCAGCCACTTGGCAATCTTCTAGGAGGGCACAAATCAACCCATGTTTACATCGGAAATGTTTCAACCGTCGATTTCACTCTTGTGTCAGCCGGTAGCATCGCTGGTTTAGTGACAAACGAGAGCGGAGTGCCTGTCACGGATGTGGTTGTCTATACAGAAGGCTATGAAACACCAAGGTATGCACCAAATGAGAGCGGATTTTATGCTATACCTGAATTATCAGAGGGAATATATAATGTGTACATTGACGCATCTGAAACGTACTATTCTGATGATTATGCCGAAATAAATGTTACGATTGGAAAAACATCGTGGCTGAATTTCACACTCAGACGCGGCGGGTTTGGTGCCATTGAAGGCATTGTTTCTGCGGCAAACGGCACCCCTGTTTACGGCGCTTACATCGCAATAAATGGTCCTGAATCCAGGTCCATGTACACAGGCGCGGATGGCGCTTACATCTTTACTAGATTAAAGAACGGCACTTATGATGTTTACGTGTCGCCGCCCTATGATTCCGAGCTTTCCACTAACCTGACCCAGGTTGATGTGACCGCGTTCGTCACAACCCTGCTCAACATCACACTTCCCAGGGGCGGTGCGATTTCTGGTTTTGTTTTTTCTTACAACGGTACGCCTGTGTGCAATGCTTATGTGTACGCTTCTGGCCCCAGCTACGGTTCTGTCTACACGGACGAAAGCGGCTGGTTTGAAATTCAGAGGCTTGCAACGGGCGAGTACTCGATATACGCAGAACCCCCATATGATTCTGAGATGACTATCATCTATGCGAGTATTAACGTGACTGTCAGTGAAGTCAGCTGCATGAACATCACGCTTCCAAAAGGAGGGGTGATAACCGGAACTGTGCTCGCATATAATGGAACGCCTGTATACGATGCCTCGGTCTATGCGTCAGGTCCGTACCCGGGTTCAGGTTATACAGATATTGATGGAAGGTATAAGATAAGGGGGTTGAAAGCAGGCGAGTATGCGGTTCAAGTTATTCCCCCATATCAGGCTCACCTGATGCAAAATTCCACTCTTGTTAATGTTACACTGGGCGAAACAGTAGTCATCAATTTCGTCTTGTCCAGGGCAACAACATTGAGCAACCGCTATCGCGACCGCGGCGTTGATACCAATACAAACGGATGGTATGATTATCTTATGGTAGATGTCGGGGTGAACGCCACAACAGACGGATACTATACTGTATCAGGCCATCTATATGACAATTTTTCCAACTCAATGTTCGCATCAAACACCACTTATTTGGATATGGGGGAGCATTTTGTATCCCTCTATTTTGACGGTCTGCAGCTGCACAAAAACGATGTTGATGGCCCTTATAGTTTAGGATATGTTCTTCTGGAGAATAGCTATTACGGAACGCTGGACTACGGATACGATGCGTACAGCACCGCGGCTTACAACCACACCGAGTTCGAGAAGCCTCCAGGAGAATTCACAAACAAATATTCCGTCCATGGTCTTGATTCAAACAACAACACCCTTCTTGATTACCTGGTCATCGACGCAGGGGTTGATGTGCTCAAACCAGGTTACTACTATCTCAGGGCCTTGCTCACGGACGGCTACAACACCATTGAGACTACAAAATACGTTTATCTTGGTTCAGGCGAGCACACAGTCTCTTTGAATTTTAGCGGGGTGTGGTTTTATAAAAATGGCAGGAATGGTCAGTATTATCTAAATCATATTGAATTCTATGACAGGGACTGGATTCTGCTTGATGATGATTATAACGTCTATGCAACAAATTTTTACAACTTCACATCTTTTGAAAGACCATCTGCTAGGCTCGACGATACCTATATCGAACACGGACTTGACACAGACAGCGACGGGTTTTATGATTATCTGTCGATAAATTTCGGAATCAATGTGAGCAGGGCGGGTTACTTCGCTGTCTGTGGCGAATTATATGATGATAGAATATACTATGCCACAACACAAGCATGCGGTTACTCATTCCTGAACAAAGGCGACCAGAAAATAACGCTGAACTTTTTTGGGCCAGACATATTTTTCAACAGCTACAGTGGCGTGTTTTATGTAAAGAACGTTCACCTGTACGACAAGGATTCCGTTGTGACAGACTACGTATACGATGCCTACACAGCTTCTTCCTATAACTACACCCAATTTGAAGGCACAGCAACATGCGGGGCGAGACCGATTGAGCGGTGCAGCGTGTTCAAAGACACGACCTTTTCTCACGGAAAATACTATATGTACGATGGTGTAGAGATAGCAAACGACAGCGTCACGCTGGACTGCAACGGCGCTTCGCTGGTCGGCGCAGGAATTGGTTTATATAAAACAGGAATATACTCTTATTTCAAAAACAACATTCAGGTTAAAAACTGCAACATCACCAGCTTCGGCAGTGCCATCTATCTGCGCGGGGTGCAGAACAGCGCCATCAAAAGCAACAATATGTTGTATAATTATCAGGCGCTGTTCATCTCGGACGCTGATGGCAACATGGTAGAAAAAAACAACATGATAGGAAACATGTATGGTGTATATGCTTCTGGGATAGGTTTCAGCAACATAACCAAAAACAACATCTTCAACAACAGTTTTTACAATTTGTACAACTATCAGCTTGAAGACGTGACAGCGAAAAACAATCACTGGGGCGCAGACAATTTAACCACCATAGCTGGAAACATATACGACCATTACGATGATGAATATATGGGAATTGTGGATTTCGAGCCATGGCTGCCTGCGCCTGTTATCACTTCAGTTGTAGGCGACGTGAATTATGACTGTATGGTCAACATATTTGACCTAGCAAAGGTTGGAATATGTTTCAGCAAATACACCGATTCGTGCATGGTTGCTGACCTTAATGCCGATGGTGCAATAAACATTTTCGACCTTGCCACGGTTGGCATAAACTTCGGCAAGACATGCTGAAATGGTTTTATAAATTTTTCTGGTTCTATTGTCGATGGTATTATGGGCAGGCTGAAGGAATATCTCGGGAATATGAAGAGATTCTCCTGCCGATAGTGAACGGAGAAGATGTGGGAACGTTGTTTCTCCCTTAGGTGATTTGCTATGTCGATGAAAGGATTGACCAGAGAAGAGCTTCAGGTGGTGTTGAAGCATCATTGTGACGGATTTGCGGCCTGCCTTCAAGCATACATCGCAGATTATCCTGTGACGATGGACGAAATACAGAGAGGAAGATATCCTTCACGAGAAGAGTTGGCTGAAATGAACAACCGGATACGTGCCCAGCAAGAAGGATTCGACTGGCATTATTTTCAATCGCTACCATGCTATGCTGTAAATCCTCTTCGGGTGGAGCAAGAAGCATGGCGGGTGCTATCTCCGCATATAAAGGATTATGTGGATATGGTGGACCGGTTTCTCGCTGGTTACTCGCCGGGTAGTATCGACCAGCAGACAACTGGACAACTGTTATCTTTGATTAATAATGGTTGGCTGCTGATTCAGGACTGGAATGTTATTTCGAATTCTTTCAAAGCAAAAAAAGATAGGAGATGGTGCACAGTGCCGGATAGCGAAACGGATGTGCATGAAATGATGAAAAAATATAAAGTACAATCCGTAGTTTGATTTTAAAAGTTATTTATACAATAAGGATAGAAAATATAGTCGCATAAACCAGGTTTATGCTCCTAATTTCAAAAACAGATATTTATGAGACATTTTTTAGATATATGTGATAATTTATGGCAAAAGACAAAACTGAACTGATTCAGGAACTGATGAAGAGGCCTGATTATATTCGTAATATTGGCATAGTAGCTCACATCGACCACGGCAAGACCACGCTTTCTGACAATCTCTTAGCTGGAGCTGGCATGATTTCTGACGAGCTTGCGGGCCAGCAGCTGTTCATGGATTTCACAAAGCAGGAGCAGGAGCGCGGCATCACCATATTTGCCGCAAACGTGAGCATGGTGCACGTCTACGAGCATGACGGGAAGGAAGATGACTACCTAATCAATCTGATTGATACACCAGGGCACGTCGACTTCTCGGGCGATGTCACACGCGCGATGCGCGCTGTAGACGGAGTGGTTGTGGTGTGTGATGCAGTGGAAGGCGTGATGCCCCAGACTGAAACAGTGATAAGGCAGGCATTACGCGAGCGTGTCAAGCCCGTGCTTTTCATAAACAAGTCGGACCGCCTGATACGTGAGTTGAAATTAACACCAGAGCAGATGCAGGAGCGTTTTGTGAGGATAATCGGTGATGTCAACAAGCTGATAACAAAGTATGCTGAAAAGGAATTCGCAACGCAATGGATAGTCAACGTGGAAAACGGTTCTGTTGCTTTTGGTTCTGCCTACAGGAAATGGGCTATCTCGGTCCCGTACATGAAGAAGGAGAAGATATCATTCAAGGATATCATAGATTATGCCTCGACTGAAAGGGACAAAGAGCTTGCCCAGCGCGCCCCGCTTCATAAAATAATTCTGGACATGGTCATCAGGCATCTTCCAAAACCCGGTGTTGCACAAAAATACAGGATACCGAAGATATGGCTGGGTGACATAAACAGCGATGTCGGAAAGGACATGACCAGCATGAATGCGAACGGTTCTATAGCCGCAGTTGTCACCAAGGTTACGCCTGACCCGCATGCAGGCATGGTCGCAACTGCCAGGATTTTTTCAGGGACAGTCAGGCGCGGAGAGGAAGCTCGCCTGGTTGGCCAGCATGTCACGCGCAGGATTCAGCAGGTTTCTATTTACAAGGGTCCGCAAAGAATACAGCTGGATGAGATACCAGCCGGGAATATTGTCGGCATTGTGGGACTGCCAGAGGCATTTTCAGGCGAGACCATATGCAGTCCTGACCGGGAGATACATCCATTTGAAGCAATCAAGCATATATTCGAGCCGGTGGTCACAAAGTCAATCGAGCCCTCGGATCCAAGGGACCTCACAAAATTAATCATGTTCCTGAAGCAGACAGCAAGAGAGGACCCTACTTTTGCGATTTCAATCAATGAAGAGACAGGCGAGTATCTTGTATCAGGATTGGGCGAGCTGCATATCGATGCCAAAATCGAGCGACCGCTGAAAGAGAAGGGAATTGAAATCAAGACATCGCCACCTATCGTGGTATACCGCGAAACCGTGCGCGGCCGCTCGCCGACTGCCGAGGGAATTTCTTCAAACCGCCACAACAGGTTCTATCTTTCGGTGGAGCCACTTGAGGACAGTGTTTACCAAGCGCTGGCCGAAAGAAAAATACCAACTGAAAACGTGAAAAAATTCCTCAAAGAGATTTCCAAGAAGCTCAATGAATACGGGATGAGCAAGGATGAGGCAAAGAATCTCGTCGAGATTCATAACAATAATATTTTGCTGGATATGACAAAGGGCATACAGTATCTTCACGAGACAATCGAGCTGATAATAGATGCCTTCACTAACGTGATGAATACAGGGCCGCTTGCAGGCGAGCCGTGCATGGGAATGAAGATAAAACTGACTGATGTGAAGCTGCACGAGGACGCGATACACCGCGGTCCGGCGCAAGTGCTGCCTGCTGTGAGCGATGCGCTAAAAAGCGCGATACAGCATGCGAAACCAACGTTGTTCGAACCTGTGCAAATAATCCGCATAGACGTGCCGGAAGAGCTGGTAGGCTCTGCGCTCTCGCAGGTGCAAAACAGGCGCGGCCAGATAATTGACATGCAGAACGAGCTGGGTGCGGCTATAGTGAAGGCAAAGATGCCTGTTGCGGAGATGTTCGGGTTTGAAGCGATATTGAAAAGCGCAACAGGCGGAAAAGGCTTCTACTCGCTGATAGACGTGATGTTCGAGAAACTTCCTGAAGAGATCCGCCTGCAAACCGTGCAGAAGATACGGGAGAGAAAAGGGATGACAGGCGAGGTTGTATAAATATTTTTGGCGGTACGTATGAATATGCAGAAAGCAGAAAGATCCGATTGGAGACAATACATCCCGATTTATGGCATTCATCAACTTTCAAAAGATTTTCTTGGTGATAAACCCACATTAATTTCTGGGCATGACGGCATCAGTTCTTATAGAAGTTGGTTATATTCCATTTATCAAGGTGTATCTATGTATGCTGTGGGCGTGGCGCTGTACTATGCTACCAATCCAGTCCTCGAGAGAATTATCTGATAGTCACAACTCATCAGTGATACCTTTTTAAGGTTTCTGGGGAAGTATTTGAAAAATATTAAGTGATACATGGCGAACAAACCGCAGATTTCAGTCTGTGGTAAATATTAAGTTTGTTCACCTATATCAATCGTTTACAAATCCACGGCTAAAGCCGTGGGTTATAAAAACAAAACGATTTGATATAACATATATTAAATGGGGTGTTTTGATGGATATGAACTATAGAAGAATTGTGATAGCAGCCGGCGTTGCTGCTGGTGTTGCTGCAGCTTTGTATGGAGCGACCCGCGGCAGGAATGAAAGAAGGGAGGATTACGTATATGACCCGGAGTTACGTAGACCTCTTGACCCTTCTATGTTGAGGGAAGAACTATCAATAATAGCAAGGAGACCAATAAAGGATGACATGACTGCGTGGGCGAAGTACGGGCCTGCGTAGATAAATCAGTAATGTGATAAGAACGTGCACGGTTAGAAAACCTTTAAAAAAGTTTAGATTTGTGTTTATACTAATGAGAGTGTAAATGGCTAATCTGAAGAAGACTTTTCGAAGTCTTCTTAGATGTCATCGTTCAAAATCCACGACTTAGTCGCGGATTGTATAATAACGATAACATTTTACACCTTATCTTTTAATGGAGGTTAATAACATGGCTGACAAGAAACCACACATGAACCTTGTGACCATAGGTCACGTAGACCACGGAAAATCTACCCTTGTCGGTAGATTGCTCTACGACTCTGGCTCGGTTCGTGATGAGCAGATGAGAAAGCTCAAGGATTTAGCAAAAGAGCTGAAGAAAGAGACTTTCGAGTTTGCGTTCATCATGGACAAGCTCAAAGAGGAAAGAGAGCGCGGTCTAACAATAGACATCATGCACCAGAGATTCGACACACCGAAGTATTATTTCACCATCATAGACTGCCCTGGGCACAGAGACTTCATAAAAAACATGATTACAGGAACATCCCAGGCAGATGGTGCGATTCTGGTCGTGTCTGCGAAAGAAGGAATACAGGAACAGACAAAAGAACACACCTATCTGGCAAAGGTTCTTGGCGTGCAGCAAGTTGTTGTTGCAATAAACAAGATGGATGCAATCGGTTACCAAGAAACCAAGTTCAAGGAAACCAAAGAAGCTGTGGAAAAACTCTTGAAGGGTGTTGGATACAAACCTGAGACGATACAGTTCATACCTACATCGGGTTATGTGGGCGACAACGTCGTGCACAAATCTAAGAATATGGACTGGTACAAAGGACCGACCGTAATAGAAGCGTTGGACAAATTCCAGGTCCCGGAGCAGCCCGTAGACAAGCCACTGAGATTGCCGGTCCAGGACGTTTACTCGATAACAGGTGTTGGAACAGTACCTGTGGGTCGAGTGGAGACTGGAGTAATGAAGACTGGCGACAAGATTGTTTTCATGCCTTCAAAGGCGAGCGGTGAGGTAAAGAGCATAGAGATGCACCACGAACAGATAGCAGAGGCAAGACCTGGAGACAACATCGGCTTCAACGTGCGTGGTGTTTCAAAAACTGACATAAAGCGCGGCGACGTCATCTCACATCCACACACACCACCAAAGCCAGTGAAAGAGTTCACAGCGCAGATAATCGTCCTGAACCACCCGAGCGTTATCAGCAAGGGATACACACCAGTATTCCACGTGCACACAGCGCAGGTCGCATGCACAGTGATTGAAATACAGAAAAAGCTGGACCCGAAGACCGGTGCGGTTGAACAGGAGCATCCAGATTATATAAAAACCGGTGACGCGGCTATCATAAAGGTAAAACCAACAAAGCCGCTCATCATAGAGAAACAGAAGGACTTTCCTGAGCTTGCAAGGTTTGCAATCCGCGACATGGGCATGACGGTTGCTGCTGGTATCTGCATAGATACGGTAACTGAGTAAGAAATTAAAATTTTTTGATTTCCCCCTTTTTCTTTTTATTTCCCACTTGATTAGATGAAGGGCTGTTATTTAAAATTTAGATACTATTTATATTTATGAACCTACTGCGGGTATTCGGGCTTGGTAAGCGCGACTATAGAGAAGATGAAGAACCGGATTACGCACTAAGAGCGCAAGCCGTGAAAAGATACCCAGAAAACACACTGGTTTATCTGCACTACTATGCGCCGTATACGAACGTGGACTATATTTTCAGGTGGGCAATGCACGATCCTTCTGCATGGGTGGAGAGCGGGTTGATCAGTCCAGCGATAAGAGAGCATGGGGAATATCTCTTTGCAAAACCTCCGATTTTACATTTAGAGTACAAAGAGTTCGGAGAAATTATGGTTCCTACAGTAGGATTTGGCAGCAGTAAGTCATTTGGTAAGGAAAATGATGCAGTAGAATTCATAATTGACCCACTGCTAGATAATGTGTACGTGAACGAAGAAGTGCCGGGTGGCCTTGCAACACATGGATTTGGCTGGTACGCCGAGTTTGCTGAGAGGGTGCTTCTTGGAGTATAGAAGAAACGTTTAATCAGTGGCGCTTATTTCACAAAGATTTATCATTGGAGCGCGTTTTCTCATAAGCCAGTGCTTCCTCATGCAGTAAATCCGTCAAGAAAGCATAGCATATATCTTCCTTGCTTGCATTGGTAGCATACTGGTCCAGATTCACGAACCTGAGATACCCCTGTTTTTTTGCCAATCCTTGCGCTTCTCTGAATGATTCGTCCTGACAGGAACCAACCACCACTATATCTCCGTCTTTAGATTGACATTCACCACTCTCGTACCGACCTCTAATCCTATCCACGGCTGTTGTCAATTCCCCTGGTTTCAGCGGAGGGTAAGCATCGGCAGCACTGTAACCTGAGTCACACATATGCGAGAGTATATCGAATCCTCTGGGGTGATCTAGAATGACGTAAAACTTTCCACTCAAATCTTTAAAACCAGGACTCCCTGCCCATATTCTTGGCAATCGGATCTGTCTCGCATACAAATCTAATCGACCTGATTCAGGAAGTTCTGCGTCCAGACTCCAGACACGGTCATTGTAGGCATCATATATTTCCCATTTTCCGCTGTCTACAGCGCCTTGAGTAGATTGGGTGAATAAATCTCTTAGTATCTTCTCTTCTGAAAGCAAACGCATGGGTTCTTCCGGGAAGTTACCTTCTCGGTCAGCTATTCTTATAGTAAGTCCCCTATTATCTGACATATATTTATTCATAATATGAAATCTTATAAAATCGATGTATCAGAATCAGTCTGTCAGCTCAATCTCAATGTTAACATCATGTGGTATGCGAATTCTTGTTATCTGCCTAAGAACACGCTCGTTTGCGCCGATATCGAGAATGCGTTTGTGAATTCGCAGCTCCCAGTGCTCCCAGTTGCCGCCGCCACCGCCCCGGTGCATGCCGTCACCGCAAGGCGTTTTCATCACTGGTATCTTCAGTTTTTTTGTCGGCAACGGGATAGGACCTGCTACAGAGACGCCTGTTTTCTCGGCTATGTCTTTTATCTCGCTGCAGACACTATCCAGCTCTTTAGGGTTCCTGCCTGTTAATTTTATGCGCGCGATTTGCATGACATCACATTACCATATTGTTGAGGGATAAACTATAAAAACGTTCATTAACAATTAAGAGAGGGTTTAATGGAAGTCCGTGAGTTCTTGGAATACGCAATCCATGAAACGCAGGAGCTTGCTTATTCTTTTGGTTTGATTGATGTGGAGGAAGGACTGTCAAAAAGCTATGACAGGATTGTTTCCAGAATTGTTGAGTGCTACAGGACGGGCTTGCTGGATGGCTGCGAAGGCGCGGCGTGCAGGTGTGATGATGTGATGGTGAGCGATATATACGTTCTGGACGAGGCAGGAAAATTTATTTTGGATGAAAATGGCAGCAGGGGTAATAAAAAAGCGTACGTCACCTGCCAGAAGGGCACCGAAGAGTACAAAAGAACAATCAGGATATTGATTTCCGAAATCAAGGAAATCGAGAAATCTCTCGGTCTTGATTTTGACACAGCAAGCAGTATCTGGTTTCATGCTTATGATTTATACAGACCAGTTTACTGGTATTTCTTTGCCAGAAGAAGTTTGGACGGTGATGTTTCGCAAATCGTGGATGATATTCTTGATCCGAATAGATATGGAGAGCTTTACATAGCGCTGGTTCCTACCCCATCACTAGTTAAACCATTTACTGACCGCAAAGCATAAATAATCCTGTGTCCAAAAGTGAAGAGATGGTTAGGAAGCTGATCGCATGAATCTTATTTTTTTCGGACCACCTAGTTCTGGCAAAGGGACATACGCTTCTGGTATTTCTCCAATACTGGGCATACCAAAGGTATCGACAGGCGATATTTTCCGCGCGGAGATAACTGCCGGTTCTGCTTTGGGCAAAAAAGTTGACAAATTCCTCAAAACGGGGGAGCTTGTTCCTGATGACATCACGATAGAGGTCATAAAGGAACGGTTAAAACGACCGGACTGCAAAAAAGGATTCATCGCAGACGGTTTTCCACGCACAATCGAGCAGATGAAGTCCTTGGAAAAGGCGGTGAAGATAGACTTGGTGTTATACTTTAACTGGCCAGAAGGCGTGCTTGAGCAGAAAGCGCTGGCCAGACGGACATGCGAAAAATGCGGCGAGATATATAACATTGCTGACATCAAAACCGGGAAATACCGATTTCCTCCCGTATCGCCGAAAAAAGAAGGTATTTGCGACAAGTGCGGTGGACGTCTTGTCCAGCGAAAGGACGATACCATTGAGGTCATCCGCGACCGGATGAAAGTCTATGACAAGCAGTCAAAACCGCTGATAAAATACTACAAGGAAAAGGGCATCTTCCGCGTCGTGGACGTCATAGGCCCGCCTGGCGTGATGATTCCGATAATAGTCGATTTGATAAAGAAGAATGTGAAGAAATAGAATTATAAAGGTTTGTTTCTAAGGGTTGAATATGGTGAATAAAGCAATCCTTGATAAACTCAGATTCAAAGCACCAAATCAGATGCATATCGAGATACCTCATGTCGGAACATTGAGTTATTATGCTCCGATGCGGATTGATTCTAAACACCGCAACGAGATTATCGATGCAAAATATTTGACATTGGAAGAACTCAGAAAAGTTTTGCCAAAATCCTCACGAATACCAACGCTTGCTGAGGACAATTTGATAGCTGCCTATGTTTTTGGTTTTCCATGGGTAGAATTGGACACGATAGAATACGGTCCGATTTCTTTCTGGGGCAAAAGGAAGGGCAATGGCTACGAACGACTGTTTTTTAGAACAAAATCCGGAAATGTAGAATTGGTACCGCTCATCGATAATTTTCATTATGTTGACACGCAACTGAAAGATTATGAACCAGCAACGAAAAAGGACTTTGAAAGAGTGCTGGAGGAGCAGGGACTGGACCCCGCTGTTTATGAATTTCCAGAGGGTATAATTGCAACTGTTTTGGAAAGGGACGAAGAGGTAGGAAGAACGTATATAGCTGATGGGCAGACTGTGCTGGTTTTGCACAGGAGATTTGGGACACCACTGGTTGCGCAAAAAGGGTACAGCAGATCAAATCTAGACATGCCGGCATCCAAGTTTCCGGAAGATTTTCATGACACACCGATGTGCATGTCAAATGCTGCTATTTCATTCCGCCGCGAGCTGGAAGATTATGGAACTATCCAACTCATAAGAGCTAGAGAGGCTGTTTATTCACACCACCCGAGAAGCACGCTGTCCGACTACCAAGGCGCAGATGGTTTCTACGCGATAAGGAAATAGGTTTATAAAATTTAGTTCTAAATTAGTAGCATGAGTGATCAAACGAGTGGTATGAGAGCTATCGAGAGAGAAAGAGATCCTCTGTATTTAATTGTCAGCCAAGACAAGGACGGATATGCAACATTTCGTAGAGAACACTCAGCAACCAATGTCATGTTCGTTCATAGTAATAAATATCCACTTTCTGAAAGCGGAATGGATGAACTTTTACGTGTATTAGGTGATCAGGCACTTTATTTTGGGGCATATTCAACACTGTTCGTGTATTATTCTGGTGAAGAATTAGGAAGAATACTGCAACAAAAGACAGGGATGCTAATAGGAGATGATAAAAAACCAACAGAAATACGACCACTTCCCAGAGTAGACTTCAGGACCGTACCTCCTCTCCTGCTTTCTAATCTGGATGGTGATATATTTACAGGCGAAGAAAGACTTGTTCAACAGGCTTTTTATAAGCTGAAACAAGAGCATCCTGCTCTTCTCCGTGTACTAGATTTTGGCAGAAGAGATGGCAGCCCATTTTCACGGCATATGGATGGCTTGCTTCATTTGTTTATATCCGACGGAATAATAGGCTACGGCTCTGTCGGCAAAAAACCATTTCTCTATATTCCAGATGAGAGAAAAACCTGGCTCATGGAACGATATGAACAACGCGGCCTTCCTCCAAGCGAAAGCATCGAAATATCAGACTTGCCAGAAGCATCTGCCAAGTTAAATGAAATGTTAAGGTTTACCCTTTAAATCCTCTCTTTTTCTATAATGTGGTTAATGAATCGCAATTCATTACTGGGTGTGAGTATCGAGAGTGATTACCATGTCTCATTCGGAGAATGGACAGAGGCTTCGACAACCTATAGTCACAGTGCTAGGTCATGTAGACCACGGAAAAACCACATTGCTAGACAAGATAAGGCGAACAACCATTGCTGAAAAGGAGCCAGGTCAGATAACCCAGGCCATCGGCACCACAGAGGTTCCAAGAAACGTGATTGAAAAAATCTGCGGCCATCTTCTTGAAAAATTCAAATTTAATGTTAATATCCCTGGGTTGCTCTTCATTGACACGCCGGGTCACGAGGCCTTTACCACGCTGCGAAGGCGCGGTGGTTCAATCGCGGACCTGGCCGTTCTTGTGATAGATGTGCTAGAGGGAATGAAGCCGCAGACAATAGAAAGCTTCGACATTCTCTGCCACGAAAAAACGCCTTTTGTCGTAGCGCTGAACAAGATAGACCGCGTAGAGGGGTGGAAGAGCAGGGAGAATGGCAACGGTAATGTTTATTCTTTTCTCGAAAACCTGGAAAATCAGACGGATTTTACAAAAGGCAAGTTTGAAGAGAGGTTTTACCGTGCCATCGGCAACCTGATCGACAACTGCTGCAAAAGGGCTGGCAAGGACATGACATTTGAGCGTTTTGACAGAATAAGGGATTTTCGCAAGAACATCGCTGTTGTCCCTGTTTCTGGTAAGACGGGCGAAGGAATACCCGAGCTGCTCTCTGTTCTTGTCGGACTATCGCAACAGTTTTTGCACGAGCAGCTGGTGCTTACAGGAGAGGCAAAGGGAAGCGTGCTTGAGGTGAAGGACACGGTCGGCTTGGGCAAGACCATCGACGTTATTATATATGACGGCATACTCAGCAAGAACGATTTTCTGATAATAGGCGGGAAGACGCCGATGATTACGCGCATAAAGGCCATGCTCATACCGGAGCCGCTGCGCGACATCCGGACAGAAAAAAAGTTTATCACAGTGGATGAATGCCATGCAGCGTGCGGGGTGAAGATAGCTGCACCAAACTTAGAGGGCGTGGTTGCCGGGGCGCCATTGCGCTCGTCAAAAACAATGGAGGAAGCTGAAAAGATATTTCTGGAATTTGAGTCAGAGAAGGAGCAGATTGAAATCGCGACAGAAAACGAAGGCTTGGTCATGAAGGCAAGCACGGTCGGTGGGCTGGAGGCACTGATAAGCGTTTTCAAAGCGCATCCAATAAGGGAAGCCACGCTTGGAAATATCACAAAAGAAGCGGTTATAAAAGCAGAAGCAAACAAGGACCCGCTTCACAGAGTCGTTGTCGGATTCAACACATCGACTGCTGAGGATGCGAAGTTCTTGGCAAAAGACAAGGGAATCAATGTTCTGGAATCTGATGTCATCTATCACCTGATTGAGGAGTACGAGAGGTGGACTGAGCAGGCAAAGGAGGATTTGAGGAAGAGGGAGATTGAATCAGTTGTACATCCGGGAAAGATAAGACTGCTCCCTGGTTTTGTTTTCCGCGCGAACAACCCGGCTATTGTCGGATGCGAGGTTCATGGTATTGTGAAGCCTGGTTATAAAATGTTCAAGGCAAGTGAAGGCATAAAAGACGCCGGGGAGATAAAGCAGATACAAAAAGAGGGCGAGAATTTGGAGAGCGCGCAATCAGGTGACAGGGTTGCTATTTCTATTGCTGGCCCGACTGTTGGCAGACAGATAAATGAGGAAGACATTCTCTACACGGACGTGAGCAGCGAGGACTACAAGAAGCTGAAGCAGTTTGAGAAGCTGCTCAGCCACGACGAGAAGCAAGTCCTGCACGAAATATTTCTGCTGAAGAGAAAATACGACCAGAGGTATGGGTTGTAAATTTTTAAATTAGTTATTGTTAAAAAATGTACCGCAGTCCTGCGCACAAACCGAATGCCGTCAAAATGACGGCTGGTCGCAACGCGGTGTCTGCAGTACGGACCACATGTGATGTTACTTAAAAGGGATAAATATTTAAAGGTTACTTGTCAAAGGGATTTTTATGCAATATCAATGTCATTCTGAAACAAACAAGCCACAAACAATTCTTGTGCATGAACCCGGGTTGGAAACGCGGATTGCAGTAGAACACCCGAGTGACTGGGGGTTTGATCCGATACTAGAAAAATATTCGCGACCGTTTGAAAAATGGCTGGAGGATGCCCAGAGAGAACACCGTGGAATGGTTTCCGCTCTGAGAAATGAAGGCATATCTGTCATATATGTCAGAGATTTGCTGGAACAAAGACCGGATGACTGCAGACAATATCTTGGCAGGCAATTCGAACATTTAACGACTTCGGTGTATGCCCAGAATTATCACAAAGCACACTTCAACTATATCATGGATAGTCTACTAGAGAATCCTGTCAGTGGTTTGTTGCTCGGGATGGAGACCCATGAGTTTTTCAGAGATATTCCTTATGAAGAAAAATTGAATTTCTACAAGATCTCTAAAACGCTTATGCCCCAGACTTCTCTCTATTATGTTCAGGACCCAGTGATATCAACCCCAGCTGGCCTGGTCAAACCTAAAATGGCAATGTGGGTTCGTAGACAAGAACCCGATATACTCGAGATTGCCTTGGGTAAAGGGGAATATGTCTACCATCTGAAAAATAAAACTGAAGGTGGAGACGTGACGATGTGTTCATATGCATGTGTGCATGGTGGCGATATTTTTTACATAGATGGTAGAATGCTATTGGGTATAAACGCGCTCAGTGGGCAAGGAGCGGTATCAGAAGCGGAAAAAGTTGCGAAAGCAGCTGGTACTAAAGATATTGTCTTGTTTTTCACCCCAGATTACTTCGAACCTCGTGCCAGATATGCGACCGGAAATGTTATGCATCTCGATACAGTAATGATGCCTATTGATGAGTCTACTGTTTTGGGAAACAAGTCAATGCTTGAACGGACTGCAGTCAGAGAACAAGAAAATCCAATAATAAATGGTTATGATTGGGCACGAAAAAACTATATCGGGTTTGTAGATGTTCCTGATGATGAGCAGCAGGGTATACGTGGTTGGGGTTCAAATGTGCTTCCGCTCGGAAACAAAAAAATAATATCTTCTGCACACCTCGAAAATACGAACATGAACCTTAAAAGAGCTGGTTTTGATGTTTGTGAACTGGAATCTTCTACCCTCACTTCGGGTTTTGGTAGTTTTCACTGCATGACTGCCTATCTGAAATAATTATTTCTCAAAAGATAATGCATAGAGAAGTTTACGGTGTATGTAAATAATGTTTTCTTTCTAATTGAAAACGTACCCAATCAGCTTGTAAACCAGCTTTGCGCACAGAAAATCGGGCGCGTGATTCTGCGGGTTTGGCGCCAGCTCGACCACGTCAAATCCTACTACACGCTTCTTCTCAGCGATTTTTCTAAGCAATTTCAGCACAGGGTACCACTGCAAGCCTCCCGGTTCTGGCGTGCCTGTTGAAGGCATTATTGACGGATCGAAACCATCCACATCTATTGTGATGAAAACGTTTGGAGTAAGTCGTGCCGCAACATCATCAGCCCATTTATCTGTTTTGCTATTCACTATATCTTTTGCAAAGAAGATGTTTTTTCCATTCTTTTTTAAGGTTTCCTGCTCTTCTTCAGATGTGCTTCTTATTCCAACCTGCACAACCGGGATTTTCATATCCCAGATGCGCTTCATGACGCAGGCGTGGCTGTATTTCGTGAAGTCGTATTCCTCCCGCAAATCAGAATGCGCATCTATCTGCAGAACCGAGAGGTTTTTGAATTTCTCGCTCACGGCTTTTACTAATCCCTGCGTGATGCTGTGCTCGCCGCCGAGCATGACTATAAATTTTTCATCTTCCAGCAGTTTCTTTACCTTTTCATATATCGAGTCTATCGTCTGTTTTGGGTCTTTCGATAACTCTAACTCAGGCATGGTATGAATGCCAATCTCAAACGTGTTCTTATTGAGCTCTTCGTTCCAGAGCTCCATGTTTTTTGATGCCTCTATGATTGCACGGGGACCCTTTCCAGTGCCCTTGCCGTAGGTGACTGTGCCTTCAAACGGCACAGGCAGGATGACGACTTTCGCATTTTTGTATTCAGAATAAGGCTTGTCGATTGCACCGAAATTATCTGGAATATTTTGCATAAGTATCATTCTGTTTTTGCTTCATAAATCTAGTACAGCTTTGTATTGTGCTATTAATTTATTGTTCTTTCTGGCATGATTTATCATGTCTTTGACGAACTCTTCTCTTTTCAGGTAGAGTTCCTTTTTCTTCTTTGGTTTGTTGTTCTGGCGCACGAACTGGCAGAGCAGCGGATAGGTTATGGAAGCGCAGGAGTATACCACTGCATTGTTTTTTGTCGGGTCCTTGATTTTGCCCCAGGATTTTGCTTCCTGCGGGGTCGCGCCTGACAGGCCGCCCCAGTGCGGCGCGTCTGTCGTGAGCTGGATAAAATAATCATGACCACCCTTATTATCAAGCAGTATCTGCCAGAGCGTTGGCTGGGTCTGCATGTAGAAGTTCTTTGGAGAGCCGCCACCGATTTCGACTGCTCCGTTCTTTTTTGCTGCCCTGACTATGGCGGTGGTTTCTACGACATCAAGAATCGGGTCAAGCAGGATTCTCTTACCAAAAACGAAAGGCGCCACCAGATTCATCCCTATGGATGAATCGCCTGGTGATGACGTATAGATTGGGACATTCCATTTGCTGGCCATGGCCAGCAGGGATTTTTCCGGGTGCGGCGCCTTTTCGAGCACGGCTTTTCCGAGCAGGTAATGCAGCTCTGCTGTTGATATAGGCTTTTTCTCGTCCAATTTTGTTGCAACATCTATGATAATCCTGTCTGTGGCCATCAGGGTTTCGCTGTCCTCTATAAAGGTGTCGTATATCCTTGCTATTCCTAGCTCGTTCAGCTCACTATCATCTACGAACACTTCACCCTGCTTTACCGGGAAGTCAAACGCTCTATGGAGATCGTGGTAGAGGTTTGCGCCCGTGGAAATTATGAAATCTATGAACCCAAGTTCCATCATCTCTATAACCGGGCCTGACATGCCTATGGGCGTCATGGCGCCTGCCAGCGTCAGGCATACGGTGGTGTTGTCTTCAAGCATTCTGGAGTAGATATCGCAGGCTTCTGCCAGCCTTCGGGCGTTGTATCCGGAGTCGCCGAACACATTTTTTATAAAATCCTTCACATTTTCATTTCCTTTTAATTTCAGTGGTTCTATCATCTTGCCTGACATGTAAAATTTTTTTCTATTGTCCCTGGATTTTGCCATTATTATCAGCAATAATAACTGACAACATGTTTTTATAAGTTTATTTTCAGAATATCCCGGTAAAAATACTAGTTTTCTGTAAAAATGATGGAAAAATCTGTTTTTCTGTTTAAAAATTACCCCCAAAATATTTTTTTTTCTGAAAAAGAAAATCTTTAAATATAACTTATACTAATATATTAAATAAATTTCCAGAAAAATTTTTATAATTTTCCGGGAATTTTTCGAAAAACTAAAAAGTTTAAAAGGAGCAAAAAAGGAAATGTATGGACCGCATCTGATTTTGGATTTATACGGGTGTGACAAGAAAAGTTTGGGTAACAAAGAATTTGTATTTAGCTTTCTGGATACATGCCCGGGAAAAATAGGAATGACGAAGATAAAGGGACCCGACATTATGCAGTGGTTGGAACCGCCGCATGCTGACTGGGGCCTTTCCGGCACCGTGATTATCGCGGAAAGCCATATATCTATACACACCTATCCTGAGAAGGGATTTGCAGTAATAGACATTTTCTCATGCAAAAACTTCAACATAGAGAAAGCGGTGAAGCACATACAGTCTGTTTTCAGGTTCCAGACATGCGAGAAACAGCTGTTCTTCAGGGGAACGCACTATCCCAACCGCATGGAAAAGAGCATGAAGATAGTGGAAACACAACGGAAGAAGATACAGCAATAGGTTGATTCTTTAGTTGATTGGGGTAAAAGAAGTAAATAAGAAGACAGAATGTGGGATTCGATGATACATGGTGGGTCATG
>Ga0315293_10001982_pt1 | contig 19806 bp, 19 predicted proteins | sample YL17G13_20_MG_FD_203071 | JGI IMG/M metagenome (GOLD analysis project Ga0315293, IMG submission 203071) | Sediment microbial communities from Yellowstone Lake, YNP, Wyoming, USA - YL17G13_20 | ecosystem: Environmental > Aquatic > Freshwater > Lake > Sediment | place: USA: Wyoming | collected... | reverse complement strand
AATAATGTGTTGCGTGAAGTGCGTGAGATGTTTTATGATAAGGATTTTATTGAGAAGATGGATTCCAAAACGCATCTTATGGGATTTACTAACGGTGTTGTGGATTTTAAGGAGAAAATTTTTAGACCAGGTCAGCCGTATGATTTTATTTCAAAAACTACAGACATTGACTTTTTAGAGTCATATAGCGCTGAATGCAAAGAGTATGAAACAATAGAACGCGAAATCATTGCATTTATGGAGCAGCTATTTCCGTCACCGGAATTGCGCGCTTACATGTGGGAACATCTTGCATCGTGTCTCATTGGTGTGAATCGCGACCAGACATTCAATATTTACAATGGTTGTGGAAGCAACGGGAAATCGAAATTGGTTGAACTAATGTCGCATTGTTTTGGAGAATACAAAGGAACCGTTCCCATTACTTTGATTACAGAAAAACGAAATAAAATTGGAGGAACTGCGTCTGAAATTGCGCAGTTGAAGGGTGTGCGGTATGCGGTAATGAATGAACCGTCAAAAGGGGACCGCATTAATGAGGGTCCATTGAAAGAACTTACGGGTGGCGACCCGGTTCAAGCGCGTGCATTGTACCAGGAAATGATTACATTTGTTCCGCAGTTCAAGTTGGTTGTTTGCACGAATGTCATGTTTGATGTGAAGAGTAACGACAACGGCACATGGAGACGTATTTGCAAAGTAGATTTTGAGTCTTTATTTTGCGAAGAACCAAAGTCTGATGACCCGGACATGCCGTATCAGTTCATGATTGACAAACGATTGGATGAGAAACTTGAAGGATGGGCGCCGGTCTTTATGGCAATGCTGGTTCAAAAGGCATATGAAACAGGAGGAACTGTTGCCACTTGCGAAAAGATTAAGTTGAGCAGTAACAAGTACAGAAATAGTCAGGATTATTTGTCGGAGTTTATTAGAGATAAGATTAAAGTATGTCCTGGTGTAAATGATAAGACTGGAAAGGCGTTTGATGTGAAACGAGATGAGTTGAATCAGGAATTCAAGGACTGGTATACGAATAATTATGACAAGAATGTGCCAAAAATTCAGGAATTGCACGAATACATGGATAAAAAGTTTAAAAAGATTGCCAAGGGCGGTTGGTTGGGATGCAAGGTCATTTATCCAAATGATGAAGAAGATGAGGAATTTGATGACTAGTAAGGGGAACCATGGTTCCCCTATGACCCCTCCTTCGTGCTTTGTTTTAGGGTCGCATATAGGTAAATAAAAAAAATATTTTTATTTGTTTTTATTCTTTTTGTATTTTTATTTGTTTCATCATCAATCATGTCATCATGTGTCATCATTCATCAAGGGAAACACTTCACTCGAGATTTCGTTGCAAAGTGTACCAAGCCGCCTTTGATTCGGGGTCAATTGTCACCCTTTTGTGCGCTTCGTGTTGTTCAGGGGAGTCGTAAAAGTACGTCATGGGAGTGAATCGAGTGCAGTTGACAACCTTCCACAAATGATTCTCTTCAAATGAACCAACATTCCACGGGTATTTGACTCCGGTGATTGCATTCACAATGGGAGTACCCATCACGTTGGATGAAAAGGGGCCGCGGAAAACATATTCTTCACCTTTTTTGCCCTTGTTGTCCCCCTTGTTGTCCTTGTTGCCCTTGTTGTTGTTGTCCTTGTTGTTCTTGTTGTTCTTGTTGCCGTACATTATTGCGATTGATTGGTGTTCTCTTGCTGGTAAACTGATGAATGTAAGTATAGATACTAAGTTTTCAATTTATATTTTTTTCATTGTAAAATGGCAAGAAAAAATATAAAAGTTGCATGAATCTATTTTTTAATGAATCTATTTTTTTTTGTTAATTTTTTATTTCCTTTCTTGTATGTTTTTTTTTTATTTTGGTGCCGCTTTTTTCTATATATAACGGTCATTTTTCTGTGTTTATTTCCACCTTTTTTACTACTTGAAAGTTTTTGAATCAGTTGTTGTTCTAGTCGTTGTAAATATTGTGTTTGTTGTTGTCTTAGCTCTGCTAGGTTTATCTCATTACCATTCCATAAACTAGCAAAATCTAGTACGAGAATTGGTTTATCTTTATCGAATATATGTGGATACTTTGTTTTCAATGCGTCTTTAGCTAAATTTTGCAGGCGCAATTTAACATTGTTGCGTTTAAATATTTTTAAACCAAACATGTTATTAGCATCTTCAAGTGTAAATTTTCGTTGTTTTATATTATCATTTAAAAGGGTCAGGATTTTAATATTGAAATTGTTAATACTATTCGACAACTGTACTAATGATATTAATTCTGCAGTTAAAATTGTATTTTTAACCATTGGGGTTAAGCATTTCATTATTGCGCGTTGCATCTCTGCATCTGCACCTGCATCTGCACCTGCATCTGCACCTGCTTCTGCACCTGCACCTGCTTCTGCACCTGCATCTGCTTCCTCTACTTGTGCTGCTTGTGCTGTCGATTGTTGTTTTCTAGCCAAAAAAAATCCATAATCGTATAGTAATTTTGAACAATTATCTGTAATTTCATATCGACTTTCAAATCTTTGTTTCCTCGCATTTAACTTTGAAATATCTTCATTAAAGAGTTCAAACATAACCATCATGGCCCTGATATTCTCTTCTTCCTGTTCCATCTATCTAATGTCTATATTCTATTATGAGATATAAAATTATTTTTTAGACTTGAAATCATTGAATGATTCAAATAGAGACTTGAAAACAGAAACACTTTCTAAAATCACTTTTGAAACGAGTTCTTGTACTTTCGGCAAATCAATTTCCTCTTTGAATGAAATAATAATATAACTGTCTAGAGCATGCGGGTGAGGTTTTTTGAATCCACAAAATGAAACAATTCCGTCGGATTTGTTGTAATAATTGGAAAATATATAATTTTCAATTACTTTTCCAAGAGTGTAATCTTCTCCAATCAAATTGATTCGAAATGAATTTTTCATGGTGGTTAGTTCGTGCGCATATTCAATCGTCGTTGTCGCATTTGCGTCGCTTTCAATGTCCGCGAGCAGTTTTTCACATTTTTTAATCATAATGTCGCAAGCTTTTGTCACAAGTTGAACATTTGTATAAACGCCAACGGTTTCAATTATAAAATCAAAGCTATTAGGAACAAATATGCGCGCCGCATCGAGAAGTTCCCAGTTTTTTTTTGCATTTTCAACAACTTCTTCGATGGAACCAGCAGACAATGACGATTCCAATCCTTCTCTCATGTTTTTTTCTTTTGCCCTCCATTGTTTCTCAATTTCTTTGGTGTCAGGCGTGCAGTTGTAAGCGCACGTGTGTGCCACATTGTACATTCCATCAAACTTTGCGTTTGAAATTTCAAGAGTGCAAGTAAATGCGAGTGCTTCTCCGCTGTTTGAATTGGAAGAAGACAGATTGGGCAAAAGCCTTGCAAATTCAATGTATTCGCCCGAGATTGCGTCAGGCGGAAATATTTTACGAACAGCTGCTTCAGGTAAATATTCATACATTACATCATCATCGGCATCTCCTGACTTTTTTTCAATTGCTTTCGCTTTTTTTACTTTGAAATCTTCAGTTGTAACGTATCGAATTGTGTCTGTTTCATTCTTTACGTCGACTTCCACAACATAATTCTTGTATTCATTCGCAAAACCGTCAATTGTGTGTAAATGATGAATTGGTACGCAACCGAGCCTCTGCTTTAGTATTTCATTATGAAGTCTTGTTGTGTTTGCGGAAAACTCTGCTCGATTTTCGGAATGAGGAAATGTTCTAAATACATATTGATTTATATCTGACACAATGATTCGTCGCAAAGCGTTGGCAACCGAAACATCGCAATTTTCCAACGTAAATGTGAGTGAAAATTCATTATTATTATTGTGTTGAGAAATAATTGGTTTTTTGCTTCCATTTTTGGCTGAAGAAGATGAGGAGCTCATTACAACAAATTCCAAGTTAGTAATAATATATATTCTTTATATTAAATCAATTTTTATTAATATGTTATAAATAATTAATATTAATAAAAAATAGTTGTGAATGAATAAAATATTTATAATAATTTCAATATAAATAGTTATTGCATTGTTAAATTAAATAGAATATATTCTTTTAATTTATTGTTGTTGTAATGAGTAGCATCATTTATTATAGTAATTTTTGCGAAAAGTCTAAAAAATTATTACAGGTTCTTTCTAAAAGCGCTTGTAGCAAAGAAATTCACTTTTTGTGCATTGATAAGCGAGAGAAGGCGCAAAATGGAACCACGTATTTAATTTTAGAAAATGGAGAAAAGATTCTGCTTCCTCCGCAAGTGACTCGTGTTCCAGCATTGTTGTTATTGAATAAGGGAAATCAAATTTTATACGGGGACCAAATATTGCAACATCTCTCTCCAAAAGAGACAGAAATAAATCAAATAGCGACAAATAATAATGGAGAACCGGCACCCTTTTCATTAACTAGCGACTTTATGGGACACGGCGTTGCATCAGACACGTATAGTTTTTGGGACCAAAGCAGCGATGAAATGTTGGCAAAGGGTAATGGCGGCATGCGCCAAATGTATAACTATTCAACAGTTGATTATTCGAATACCGGAAAAATAGAAACTCCACCTGATAATTATGCACCAGATAAAGTGGGTCAAGTTTCATTGGAACAGTTGCAGCAAAATAGGAAAATGTAAATTGAATTTTTTTTATATAAACTTAAATTTTGCAACTGGAGAATCGAATCAATGTTACGGGCTGTTACTCCTCTTCCTCAATATGAATATATAGTGAGACCTGGCGCTCCTGCTGTAGCACCAATTTTCAGAAAGTTGTCTCACCTCAAGAAATGGGAATCGGATGAACGCAGACAAAATAAAAAGTATTCGAATGAGATTTATTACAAAAAATTGAGTGAATGGAAGAAACAACACAACTGGCACGATGTCCCACTCATGACATCCATGACAAAAGAAGAAGCTGAAAAGGGGTTTTTACAACTGAAAAAATACGACTTGGAAATAGAAGAAGAAAAGACAAAAAAGAAGGAAGAAGAATCGCGAGGCATTGATTATGTTGCACCTTGTGCGTTTGGCTACTTGGTTCCACATGATGCAGTTGACGCAAGAGCTGGAACCTTCTATCTCGACTTTTTGACCAAGATGATATATAATCGTGCACACGAATTGTGCGCTTGCACAACGTTTGGGGAATTTGAAAAGGTGTATGAAGATTCTATTAATTTAGAAAAAGGGTTTTGGTTGCTGGGTTTAAGAGAACGAACCGCGCATGATGCACTTGAAGCATTTTCTGCGGAATCGAATTTGTTTCCTGGCAGAAAGGCGCCGACTACCAGCGACGACGTGCCAAAAACATCCAAACGACGCAATACTTTTTGTGAAAGGCGCGGAAAACTTGGCATTTGTGGAATCAGAGATTTGGAAACGCTTGGAAATTCAGCCCCAATTGAATGGTACATTTCTCCAGAAGAAATGCAAAATATGAAAAGATTCGAGTTTTGTTTTGAAATGAGTCCAGAAGAAATTCAAGACATGCGTGATATGGCGACTGTGGATGAGTGGTGGGACAACGAGGGATATAGTTATGATTGGTAAACCGGACAACCGGACAAGGAATCGTGTATTTCATACTCGCCATTATGTAATGCACCTTTTCATTTTTTCCTTGTACTCTGATAATCCAAAATTTATTTTCATATTTGAAAATGTAGAACCAAATATAGTATCATTTGAAGTATTTTCAATGTTACTATTATTATTATTGCTGTTATTGAATTTATTACGATGTTCGTGGCTTGCTTGCGCATTTTCATCTATATATTTTTTAACAGTTGCATCCAAGTGTAGTTTTAAATTATCAATATTATATCCAGTTTTGGCGGAAACTAATGTAATCAAACCAAATTGTATATCGTTGATTATATCTTTTGGGATTTCAAAATCATTGTTCAAGTCATGTTTATTAAATATAAGAATTAATTTAAAATTGGGTGAAAAAAGTGTCTCATTGTCTTGAATATATTTGTTCCATTTTAAAAATTGTTCTTCAATATTTTTTTCAATATCAATAACGACGATAATTATTTCGGCACATCGAGCATACAATGGAAGCAATGAATGGAATCGTTCTTGTCCTGCAGTGTCCCATATTTCAATTTTAATATTGGGTTCAACCGCGTAAATTGTATATGCTGCACCAATTGTCAAATTGGTATTATAACTGAATGTACTATATTTCATTCTTTGAACAATGCATGTTTTGCCAGCTCCTGAATTTCCAAAAAGTACCAATTTTATTTTTTTAACCATTGTATTATTTATGCTATTATTGCCATTATTGTTATTTTTGTTATACATTACTAATTCATCTATATTGAATATAGAAAAATATATATAACTAAAAAATAATATAAAATATATTTTTCTATATTATTATAATACACATCACGCATAATATACAAAACAATATAAAATAAAATAAAATAAATATAAAATGACTACTGTAAACTATTCGGGCGAATCAAACTCAGTAAGCAAATCGTTGATTATAAAAGGATTCAATCAGCATTTTGAAGAATTTATAGAAGATATTGAAAGCGTATTTCCTGACGATGATGAAGTTAAAACGATGAAAAAGTTACTTTATATTGTAAAAAAAACAAATCCAAGGTTGATTTTAGAAACCTGGAATTCATACATAAGCGTTCCATATAAAGAACCCATTGAAAACTCTGATATTTCTTTTTTCATCAATAAAGACTACTCGGATTTGAATATAGTGATTACAGACAACATTTCAAATTTCATTGAACGTTTGCGAGGGTATGTGCGAAATATGACGGAACACAATCAGCAAAAGTCAATGCAATATGTGAAAAATTTGTGCAACTTGACAAAACTTTATTATTTATGATGATTACAAGGAATTATATCTATAAAATAAAACTAATATTACTCAATATTTTCATTTAGGTAAAAATAAAATTTTATAATATATTTAATATATAATATATATAACAATTTATGGAGTCGAAACTACAAGGAGGAGATGAAGATATAATTGCTGCACCACAACAACTACAAGGAGATGAAGATATAATTGCTGCACAAGGAGATGAAGATATAATTGCTGCACAAGGAGATGAAGATATAATTGCTGCACAAGGAGATGAAGATATAATTGCTGCACAACAACAATTACAAAAATATACTCGTAAACATGCACCTAATGCTAGAACTGGAACTGGAAGTGGTTCTTTGCTAACGAGTGGTGCTATGACAGCTTTTTTAACGAGAAAACTTACGGGTAGACCGAATAGTGTAAGAGACCGTTTAAAAACAAGACGTTTATTACAAAAAAGAGTTGGAGATGCATCATTTTTAAAACAAATGGAACCATGGTACAGATTTGATGATTTGCCAGAATCTAGAGAAAGAGAGTTAGGACTTGTACCTGTACTAAAACCTAATCAACAATCTCAAGACGACTATAATATTTGTGTAAAAATGCAAAGAATTTGTCTAATGTTTTTAAGAGCTTATGATTATGTTAAACAAAACTTGTTGGATGCTAAATTTTTTGTAAAAATTAATGGTAGTCTATTTCAAATCAAATTACGTTGGGAACATTATGAACCAAAATTAAACAAACCTGTAACAATGCATTCGTTCTTTGCTACAGCTCCTTTTTTACAAAAAGTTGGCACTAGGGGGGGTATTGAACAACAACATTGGGAGTGGTCTCGCCCTAAGGTACCAATGGCCCGTAATGATTTTCATGGTGATCCCGTTGTAGAGGATGTAAAACCATCATTTTACCACGCGACGAACGGCTTACCTTTACCATTTGTGAATCGTCGTTTTGGTTTAACACCCCAAGATGCTAAGAAAAAACTGCAAACACTTGGAGATTGGTCTAATTATCCAGTTGATTCTCTTGTCAAAAATCATCGAGGTGACCTTGTGAGCGCCGCTGCATACCAAACACGAGAACCACCTCATGATACATTGATTCATTATACTCATTCTCCGGGAGTTAGAGATGAAATAAATAAAAGTAATAAATTTGAAATATTTGTTACTCAAATATATTTTTTTAACACGCCGATTGTAAAAGAAAAAATCAAGGGGGAATTTTTTACTGAACGATTTGGTAGGGTAGTAAATCACAAACATGCGTTTATTGGACCGCCGAGTTCATGGTATAAAAATGATGTAAGATCTGTATTGAGAAATGGTGAATTAGTGCATGAGGGCGCTGAAAGCTATATAAAAGTTCTTGGACTTTTTATATTAAAATTATCAGAAACCCATCTTGAAGATGAAGAATTGCAGAAACAATTTGCTGGAAGTGTGCGTGAGGTAGAAAGGATTTTAACCATGTACTTTGGCGAAGATTGGAGAGAAACGCTTACACATGTAGAAATAAAACCAAGGGATTTTCATTTAGAAAAAAATAAAAGCGATATGGAACAAAGAATTAAAGAACACCTACGGCTTGGTAACCCCAGAGCCATGTTAGGTGGTAATAAAAAAAAACTGAAAGTGTCAAGAAAATCAAAATCAAAATTAAAAAAAATAAATAGAAATTATAAAAGAAAATCAAAAAAAATATCTTTATAAAATTATGAATATTTCATGTAAAATATCAAATTATAAAACACATTTAAATACTTTATACCATAGTTTATTATAATTTGATTTAAAGATTCTTTATTAACGATTATAAGTATTATGGACGATTACATCGACGGACTAAAAGAGCAACAGCAGGACAATCTTCAAAAGTATAAGGACGAAATCGCCAAGTCTAAAGATGAAATAAAGAAACTCAAAGCAACGATTGAAAAACAAGCAATCAAACTGCGTGAAAATTATAATGAAATCACCAAATTAAAGGATGAAGTTGAAAATCACTCGGAAGTCACCCAAGCATCCCTGAAAGAAGGAGCGTTACAACTCCGCGAACTCCTCATGAGCGAACATCAGGGCAGCACCATCGGCGAGATGCTTGGATTTTGTTTTAAAGACATCACTAGGGACCGCGATGAAAATGCTATTATGAAAAAAAAAAAATCAACGAAGCTGAGACTGCCGACACAGAGCTTGCAACCGCCGCCGCCGCCGCCGGAGTGACTGGTTGCCGAAGAATTGAGAAAGGATTTCGAAGGCTGAAGAAGCTGAAGGTCGTCATATTCTCTTGACCTCTTGTTTGTTAGCCGAACTCTTTTAGTAATAAAAAGTAAGTATAAAAAGTAATCATATAAATATTAAATTACAAAAACACCATTTAAATACTTTATATCATATTTTATTATAATTTGACTAAATTAAATCATAATAAAATGAAAAACGGTGGTGTTGAAAAAGGTGTTGCTGTTGAGAAAGGTATTCCAGATGAATTTAAAAAAGTAATATTTGATTTTATTGCGGACATTTCAAATACTTTTCCTGAATATAAAGATACATTGCGTTTGTTTTTGGGTGAAAGTTCTGCCGAGTCAGCCGAGTCGTCAAAGGTTGTTTCTATTTTGTATGAATATTGTTCAAAAGTTTATCCGGAGAGATTTTTTGATATTTTATACAAGAATGATAAAATTTTTGATAAAGGAGATGCAGCAAATGTGAATGTGAATACACATTTTTTGCCGAATATTGATTTTTGCGCATTGTGGAATACGGAGGGAATAAGCGACGCAACTCGAGAGACGATTTGGAAATACCTTCAATTAATTTTGATGACAATTATCACAAACATTGAAGATAAAAAATCGTTTGGAGATGCTGCGAACTTGTTCGAGGCAATTAATGAGAATGAACTTCGCGGTAAATTAGAAGAGACAATCCAACAAATGTACAACATGTTTGAAACAAATGATACAAGTGCCGATGCCAGAACAAATGATGAAAGTAGTGCCGGGAAGAAACCTTCCTTTAATTTTTTTGATTGGGCAAAAGATGTTGGTGGTGATGATGAAGAAGATAAAGAAGGCGAACAACAAAGTAAAGGTACAAAGGGTTCTTCTTCTTCTGCCAATGCAGAGTCAATTCACGAGCATATTTCAAATATTTTAAATGGAAAAATTGGAAAACTTGCAAAAGAAATTGCAGAAGAGACTGCAAAAGATGTTGATTTTGATATGGATTTTGACGAATTGAAGGGTGATGGTGTTAACTTTCAGAATGTATTTCAGAAAATGTTTAAAAATCCCGGAAAGCTCATGGGACTGGTTAAAAATGTTGGTTCCAAACTTGACCAGAAATTTAAATCAGGAGAAATCAAAGAAAGCGAACTTATGCAAGAAGCGAGCGAGTTGTTGAGCAAGATGAAAAATATGCCGGGAATGAATAACTTAACCGACATGTTGAATAAAATGGGTATGGGCAATATGGGAGGAAATATGAAAGGGAATGCGGGAGGTAAAATGAATTTTGGTGCAATGCAGAGCCAGCTGCAAAGAAATATGAAGATGTCTAAAATGAAGGAAAGAATGCAAGAGAAACTTGCACAACAGCAACTTGCACAACAGCAACTTGCACAACAGCAACTTGCACAACAGCAAAAATCTCATCCCGCAGTATTTAGTACCGGAGAAACTGTAGAGAGAACTCCTGTTGAGACCGCCATTCCATCATTGGCACAGAATCAAAATAAGAAGAAACATAAAAAGAATAAATCAAAAAAATAGATAAATAAAAATAAATAAATAGTATAGATAGATATATAAGGTATAACTAAAACTAAATCAACAAGTTATTATTTATATGACGACACCGGCATCAAATACTACATTAACACAAACCGCTTCTAACGTTTCTTCAAATATTTCATCGGGTGGCAACGGCGCAACTGCAACAACTGCAAAAACAACAACTTCTTCAAAATTAAAAGAAAATTCTGAGAATGCAAGTAGTTCCGGTAATAACAAGAACGGTGACTACAAAAATGATGCTACCAATAATAACACCAATAACACGCAGTTTTGGATAAACCAACCGTCCGTTCTTTTAGACAAAAATGATATGACAGACCTTTGGCCAATGCCGCTTATGTCGGTTGAACAAAAATTGAATGCAATTACAAGACTTGTTTTATTATTAACTATTTTAGGATTTTTGATTACCAACAATATAAATATTATTTTTACAGGTTTTATTACTTTAGCTATATTTGTTATGTTGTATAAAACACAATATAATTTAAATACTTCTTCTTCTGATGCCGATTCTTCTTCTGATTCTTCTAATAAGAAGGAGGGATTTATCAACTCACAAATGTATAATGCCTTGAAGCCGCATCTAACAACGCCCACAATTCAAAATCCGATGATGAATGTGCTGCTACCCGAAATTTCATATAATCCCACACGCGATGAAGCTGCGCCTTCATATAATTCAGAAGTTGAAAAAGAAATTAATCATTCTACTGAAGGGTATGTTGTTTTAGATTTTGAACCGAGAAACCTTACAGAAGCTGAAAAATTAAGAAAAAAACTATTTGCAGATTTAGGAGATAAATATGAATTTGATGACTCGATGAGAATGTTTTATACAAATCCGAGCACCACGATTCCAAATGACCAAAAAGGTTTTGCGGAATTTTGTTTTGGAGACATGATTTCGTGCAAGCAAGGAAATGAAATGGCTTGTCAACGTTTTAATCCGGTTTTAGGTAGTGTTATAAATTAAAAAAAATGTAAAATGATAAATTAAAATGATAAATAATTTAATAAATAATTTAATAAATAATTAAGAAATAATAACAATGTATTCTTTTCATTTTTTTATTATGTTTATATATACTATAAAAATAATAAAATGGCAACAGTGAGAGACTATGTATTTGATAAAATGACTAGAATCGGAAATGATACATGCGGTTTGAGTCAAATGAATGTTCAAAATATTAATGCTGGAAATTATATGGTTCAGAATTTTTTTTCATCTGATTGCACAATGGCAAGACCTATCGAATTAGCAACCAGCCAGCCTGGTATTTTTTTTGAGGGCGGACACCAAACCGGTGCAGGTGGATGCAATATTGACATTAATTCGCAACTTTTGAACGGGAGTATGAGCACGCACCCAAGATGCAAAATTTCATTAAATGAGCGTCCATTTATCACGGTCCCGTATTTAGGTAGAGGCGAATGTAATCCGCTTTTAGAATCAAAATTAATTCAAGGAGATGTCACAATAAATAAAAGAAGCGTTAATTTATTGTCTGAACAATGCTATTCGAGTTACCTGAATTATCCACTCATTCCATCCATTGCTTCAACCGTGACAAATCCGTCCAATTTAATTGAAGGCGTCGCAGCAGACGGGTGGGTTCGCGGAGGAATCCCGTCCCGCGAAATGTCCCGCGAGAAAGCATATGCTAGCTGCAATTACAACAGTCAGGGACAAAATTAGGGAAATCAAGGTGGATATATAATCAATGACGACAATGTTATATAAATTTGGAATTTTTTATTATTTAATTTAATAACATTAATCTCTCTTCTCTCTTGTAACTTGTAAAGAATCAAACTACAAACTTATAACATAATAAATGTGTGGGTATAACTATGGACACGTTGTTAAAAATATAGTTTGTAGTTTGATTATTGGAGAGAAGAGAGATTAATGTTATCATGTAAATTAATATATTAAATAACATAAAATAAATAAGGAGGGGTCCTAGGGGAACCTTGGTTCCCCTACTAAATAAAATATTACGTGTAAACTTATAAAACTTACAACAAGCGAAAAAATAAACGATAGAGCGCCGCCGTTACCAGCACCCACAATTTTATAAAATGGCTCCAAGTTGTCGAAAAGATTCATTCTGTAAATAAATACATCAAGCGCATATCCGATGACATATGCAACTAGAATCGTCACAGCAAATTCTGAATTAGTTACAGGTAAATAAGTATTCAAAAAGAAATGAGTAAATAGTAGCAAAAGTGTTGTGGCGAATGCCACTGTTATTCCTGCATAAATTCCGGCAAGAACAATTGGTTTATTTTTAAAATAAGGGGCGAGTGACGTGAATACTTTATATGGCGTATATTTTGATAAATCGTTTAAAACATTGTCAGAAACATAGGACACGCAAAAATTAATTATAATAAATAAAAGAGCAACGCGAATGTTATTTTTCATATGTATTGAATATATTTTATATATATTTATGATTTATAATATAATTTCTAAATTAACAATTATATCCATTCTCTCGGAAATGTCATAAACGTTTTCCGTATTTATCATCGGGATGCCGCGCTTATGCAAAATAATCGTTTGGTGCGTTTTAAATTCTATATCACGAATGGGAATATCGATTGATATATTTTCATACATTATAATTGTGAACACACAGTTGGGCTGGTTAAATAAGTTTTCGACACGTGTTCGAACGTCAATGTAAATATTATTCAACTCGTCAATGTATATGTATTCGGGTAATTTCGGGATGCATTTAACAATTAATTCTCTCTGTTCATTCATGTCATAATATAATTCAGTATGCCAAATTGGAATGTAATATGTTTTTTGTTCATGTTCAATAACCTGAATATTGTTATCATCAAATAAATCAGATATTGTTGGATTCAAGAGAATGACATCATCAATTTTCATTTTAGTTTTTAATATTTTGATGATTCCATCAAATCTCTCGTCACTTATGTCCAAGATTGTATAATATTTCATAATCAAATCATAAATGAATAATATTGAGCTCTTGTCCATATTATCAAACATTGCCGTTGTCAACGTTTTGCATTTATCCATCATCGCCGTTAAAATCACATTTAATTCTGCTATTTTTGTATTTGATAATCCAACCATGAGAGAGCTTATAAATGCAGAAAATATATCACCATATTTATATTTATTACAATTATAATCTTCTTTGTAACCTTGTTCTGTTTCTTCTTCATCGTGTTTATTTTCAACATCGCTAGATAGCAACACATACGCTTCATTTATTTCTTTAAACTTAGCAGTTGATTCATCCGAGTTGAAGTGTTTGTCTGGGTGGTTTTTTAAAGCGGCGATTCTGTAGTGTTTTTTTATTTCAGAAAAAGTGTATTTTTTCTTTTGTGTCAAACCTAATAATTGTCTTGCAGTTTTTATTTTATTTTTAATTTTTAATGATTCCGTATCCATGTATTCTTGATATGATATTATACATGTAATTTTCTAAATGGTATATGGGTCTATAATTATTATTAAAATATTGGAGAGACGTGTATGTTTCAATTAAAATATCCGATAAATCATTGACTTGCAATAATCCACAGTTTATCAAGTCATTTAGAATGTACCACATGCATTCGCCTAGGTCATGGTTGTAAATAAGAATATCATACAGGACGTCTCGAAAAGCTAAAAATTTTAAATTATCTGTATTTTTTAAATTATCAAGTATGGTATTGCATAGCATTTCATGAGGACAACCGTTTACTACATGATATTCTTGTTCTTGTTTGCATTTTTTTGTCATTGTTGTTAGTGATAAAGTTGTTTCTTGCAAAATAATATTTTTTTCAGATACTTTTGTTGATGCGATGAGTGAGGGATTTTGTGTATGCGAGCGTGACTCTTGTTGTGACAGTTGTGAGCATTTGTTATAATTACATGCAGTAGGTTTTGGAACATGAATAATTTTACAATTATGCATTATATTATCTGGAATAAAACCAACATGTTCTGATATTAATATATATTTTAGTCGCACAGAGTTGATGCCTTGCATATAACTATAAAAATTATCAAGCAGTTCGCTGTTTATTTTGTGAAATTGTGTGCAAACGACAATACCAACCTGATTGTGAGACGAAGAGGATACAATTACATCTATAATTTGCGAATATATTTCATTCCATAATAATTTTGCATTGCATCCCAAGAGAGACATGTCTATTTCGAAATGAATATCGCTCATTTTTATTAAATATTGTTCTTTATTAAAATTTACTGTTAATCGTTTTTCATATTTTAGTTCGCTCGGACTATACTTTTGTATGCACGATAACATCTGAGTATATTTTCCAACACCCGACGGACCATAAAATATTAAATTTTTAAAATTATGAATTGTGCTTGGAAATTTCTTGTACAGCGCACAAAGTTTTGGATGCATGGAATGTTTTTTATTTTTTTGTAAATAATCATCAAAATGACATATGTGCGATTGCGATTTTGAAGCATTCATCATTAATCTTATAATTTTGCAATTTAAATAGAAGAATCGAGAGAATAATTTTATGAATGTATTGAATAAAATAATAGAAAATAAGTATAATATTTTAAACAAAGTATTTTTATATGTTTATATTTATTTTTATAAATCTTTATTAACGTATAAGTAAAATTATTAGTTTAATTACTTATTTATCCAGATGCACATGCACATGCACGATATTCTATCAAGTTTAGTTGACAATGTAAATAACAAAATTATAAATGAAAACGACAATCGCATTTTGGATTTGGACATAACAATGAGCGGCGGAGCATTTAATTCCAACTATTTAGTTGGATGTTTATATTTTTTAAGCGAAATGCAAAACAGAAAATTAATTCGCATACACAGAATGTCGTCGTGTAGCGCAAGTTCTTTAATTGCCTTTTTATTTTTAACAAATAATCTTGAACTATTTCAAGATAAATTATATGAAATGATAGTAACAAGTTTCAGAAACAACAAAACTTTTATTTTCACAGAATCGAATTTTCAAAGTATCACGGACATAATCAAGTCATCGTTTCCGCCTGATGATGAAACAACGCTAAAAATGGTGAATAAAAAACTTTATATTACTTATTTTGATGTAAAGCGTCGTAAAAAAATCGTTAAAAAAAAATACAAGACGGTGATGGATATATTTGAAACAATAAAAAAATCTTCTTACATTCCACACATCACTATGAATAAATTAATGTATCGAAATCGATACATGGATGGGTGCACGCCTCATATTTTTGAAAATGGTAAGAGAAAACAATTGTTTATCAACATGATTGGAAAAGACAAAATAAAAGACTCGATGATTTTAAAGAATGATAAAAATGGAGTACATAAAATAATAAATGGAATGTTGGATGCATACTATTTTTTTTTTAGAGGATGTGTGGGGACATCAATGTGTAGTTATGTTGAGAACTGGAGTTATTTAACAAATGTAAAATATAAATTATTAAACATGGTGTCGCTTGCATCTTGTTACTTGTTGTATTTTTATATTTTTTATATAAAGGGTCCCTTATTTTTATACGTGCAACATAGCTCAAATGCAATTGAAGTAAAAATAGGAATGGCATTTTTCTCCATTTTAAAAACAGTACTACACACGTTGATTGAGCATTACTGTTTATAGGGGGTAACAAACTGGACTTTTTCCATAGTCAAATTAATAACACTATGGAAAAAGAATATAAACCAAAAAAACAATTATATAATAATAATAATACACAAATTTAATGAATTTAGTATTTAAAACAAATAAAACAACTAATACTGCAGCCGATTATGATATCGCAAATTGTGAATATACAAATGATGGTGCGAGTCACGAGTCAAGTTGTGCTATAAATTTGAAACATTTATATTTTAGCGAACCCATTCAAAATTCAATCATTCACGACAGTTATTTTATACGCATGAATTATTCTGATAACGATGTTTCATTAACAGGATTGATACTTCCTCTAAAATTATCGTTTATTACAATTTCGAAATCATTCAATAAAAATATCATAATGTATGACTTGCATTCCAATAAAGAAGTGATTTCAAATATTTGCAAATTAGAAACATTAATTCTTGAAAAATACAGCAATTTTTTAAATTCGACAAATAACAGTAATACATTGAAAATTCCTGTTTATAATTTATCAACTCAATTGAAGTCGTGCAGCATTAAATTATTTTCAGACATTGATAAACGCACGCAAGAATGCAATCTCATATTGAAAATTTCGGGAATTTGGGAAAATATAAGAGAATATGGAATTACTTTTAAATTTATGGATTTACATTCATGAAGGGACACAAGGCGCTGCATTTCGCAGCATGATGTCTCATGTCATAAATTATTTTTCGGTTGAAAAGAAAAACACTTGAAAAAGTCTCCCATTTTCTTTTGAATCACCAAAGTAATCCATCGACATGTGAAATCGCTTGGAGTTGAATAATATGAGCCTATTAAAAATATTTCCCGCTCGGTCTACCAGTTGCCACTTTGTCATGTCTTGGCTATACATATCAGTTTGCGTTTTGTTTTCTAAAATATTTCGGTCCAGCTCACACGCCGCTCCATCGTTGAACTTGTAAAATGCCGTTCCTGATGACAGCGGCGCATTCGGAGTCATGTATAAAACTCCGCCCCAGTTATTGTAACCATCAATGTGAACCCAAGACCTGTCTCGAGAAGTGGTATACTGAAAAGACCCGTTGTAAATACTTGCATTTGATTTGTCGTCTGGAATTGGAAAATCTGTAATCTTTCCACCAAACGGCATTACATAGCCTTGAATAATATCTTTCAAATGTTGGGTCGCGTGCGAAACAGTCCTTTGTCCTGGATAATTTCCACGAACAGAAAATTCCTGAGTTAAAATATATTTCCTCGTTTCGTACGGATTTTTATAGAAATTATCAATAACAATTAATCCGCAAGACGGACCGCGAATTTGCATATTATCAAATAATTTTTTATTTTTTGTTTGTTTTTCCATTTCTTTTTTTATTTGTTCAGGAATTTCCAGATTTATTTTTTGGATATTACTACTGGAATTATTATAACAGGAAATTAATTTATTTTTCAAATCGAGTTCTGCATTTGACGTTTTTGTTATAATTGGAATATACATTTTATCCCCTTTTGCATATTTACAATCGCTTGGAATATTTATTTTATATTCGCTGCATTCTATGTGTATGCAACTTATATTTTTATATATTTCTAGACAATTCATTGTAGAATAAAAAGATATTCTAGTTCCAATTGTTGTATGGTTTTGCAAGACTTTCTGTAAAAAATGCGAACATCTGTCATGTGTTATTCTTCTATTACCTATATCTATATCTGAATTCAACTCATAGTCGTCAAAATATATAGTGTCAAATTTTTCCGTCGTCTGTAAAACATCTTCCCACCTGCCTTTGATTAAATTTATTTTCAGTTCGGGTCTCGCAATTTGTTGTTTATTTTTGAATTCTTCAAATTTTTCCCATACAATTGGCATACACTCTATTAGATTATATTCTTTAACATTTTTGAAACTGCATATTTTTGTTGCACTGTATCCCAATCCAAACCCTATCTCCAATACTTTACCAAATGGATTCAAAACCTCAATTGATTTTTCCATATAAGGTTTTTCCCACTCCATCATGATTTGGTATCTTTCATCATCTTCGTTACATAATACATCTTTACCATTTTTATCTTTCTTATATACTAATTTCATTTATTTATTTATATAATATATTTGATAAAAGGTTTAAATTATTTCAAAATATATTTAACATATTAATAATGGATAACTTAGATGAAATTATTAAAAATCAAATGGTATTTTCTTATGAAAATAATGTAACGTTTAGAAATCAATTGGTTAACATATTCAATAATCATTACAATCAAAATATTAAATATCATGTAATGTGGATGTTTTTTCACTCATTTTCTTTTGCTTATCCCGATATTCCAAGACTTCTGACAAAACGTATCGACTTTTGATAGTAGGTGGACTTGACATCTGTGCTGTGAAGGAAAATAGTAGAGCACTTGGCTCTACTCTAGTTCTACTATGAGAATCGGCATTAATTATTCTGAGCTACTGAACTCATTCAAAATTAGGGGTAGCCAACTACCTCATGGCTCAAGCTGTTGCACCTTGGGCACCTGTGGCACCTTGGGCACCTGTGGCACCTTGTGCGCCTGTGGCACCCTGAGCGCCTGTTGTGCCCTGAGCTCCTGTTGCTCCCTGAGCGCCTGTTGCGCCCTGAGCGCCTGTGGTATGATGTGTGTGCTTTGATTTTTTAATAATTAATACAATGAGGCAGAAATAGTGGCAGTTAATGAAGGAGTAGTGCCGTAAGATATGGGTGTATCTGCGTCTAATTTACCCCATATTTCTATATTCATCGTTCCTGCGTTATAACTTGTAATATTAATCGTATCACTTGCGGAAGCAGACCCACTCACACTATCAAATACGCACTGCCGTCCCAGACCATTACCTCCATTAACGCCATAATTGAGAGGATATTGAGATGTCGCAGTTGTCGTATTTTTCACTACAATACCAACTTCCATATTTTTAGGGCTGGTAATAACTCCTTGTGCTAAATAAAGACTATTTAAACTTACCGCAAAAAAATCACTTGCGGTAATAGCAGTCCAAGTTATAGCGTCGGTTGTAGTATAAAGTGATTAAGACCCAAAACCTCCAATTATCCATTTAGAAATAGACGAATAATATACAACTCCATATCCAGTTGTTAATCCAGCAGGGGTAGATATAGTCCAATTTATTCCGTCGGTAGAATAATGAACTGGGTTAGTTCCTGTCCCAACTCTAACCCAAATACTATTACCAAAAGCAAGACCATTTGTTTCTGTTATTGACCCAGCAACAACTCCAGCACTCCAAGCAATACCATCTGTGGAATAATTCATCGCACTACCCCCACCTGATACAATAAGGGTTTGTGCTGTATTAGCTACGAGAACACTTCCTATAATAGAAATGCCGTAATTTGACGACAAAGACCAAGTTATTCCGTCGCTTGAATACA
>Ga0315293_10001980_pt1 | contig 19812 bp, 16 predicted proteins | sample YL17G13_20_MG_FD_203071 | JGI IMG/M metagenome (GOLD analysis project Ga0315293, IMG submission 203071) | Sediment microbial communities from Yellowstone Lake, YNP, Wyoming, USA - YL17G13_20 | ecosystem: Environmental > Aquatic > Freshwater > Lake > Sediment | place: USA: Wyoming | collected... | reverse complement strand
GTAAGACCTATTCCACAGGGTCACCATTTATTTGATCCAGGTGACGACATTGATTTGACAGCCATCCCTCTCTGGGTAAGGGTTTGGTTCACCCCGTTAGAAATTCCAGTCCCGCTATAGCGGGACTGGAAACCGAGCGGGGCATTATTTCTAACGGGGTAAATCTAAGCGCCGAATTTAATGCAACAACAGGGTTAACTCATGGAAAGATTTTTTTGTTCAAATTGTAAACGTTTCCATCCCATCCAGCCGGCGAGGTGGCGATGCGATTGCGGTTCCTATCTCGACCTCGAATTTGAATCCAAGTTATCCATTCAAAAAATTTTAAAGAGAAGGCCTACCTTGTGGCGATATCGTGAGGCAATCCCGATCCATAACGATGCCTCTATCCTCTCCATGAATGAAGGGTTTACTCCTCTGGAGGAGATCGAATTCAATGGGGGTGGCGTTCTAATAAAGGTTGACTATCTATTCCCGACAGGCTCTTATAAAGATCGCGGGGCAACGGTGCTCATCAGCAAAATGAAGGAATGGGGAGTTCAAAAGGTGGTCGAGGATTCCTCAGGGAATGCGGGATCCGCCATTGCGGCCTACTGCGCCAAGGCAGGGATTGGATGTGATATCTATGTTCCGCAATACACCTCTCCAGAAAAATTAATCCAAATTCAAGCTTATGGAGCCACTTTAAAAAGGGTGGAGGGCTCAAGGGAAAAGACAGCTGAGAAGGCGATGGAGGCGGCCTCCAAAATCCCTTATGCCAGTCATTGCTGGAATCCCTTTTTCCTCCACGGGACAAAGACCTTTGCCTTCGAGGTCTGGGAACAAATGGATTGGAGAGCTCCGGATACGCTCGTTCTCCCCATTGGACACGGGACACTTTTTTTAGGAGCCTACATAGGGTTTAAAGAGTTGAAGACAGCAGGAATGATCAAAAGAATTCCTAAAATGGTCGGTATTCAATCCGCCTCTTGCGCCCCTCTTTACCAGGCCTTTAAAAAAGGTTGGAGGGAGACCAGGCCGATTGAGAAGGTGGAGACCATTGCCGAAGGGATTGCCATCGCAGACCCCGTTAGGGGAAGGCAGATATTGGAGGCGATCCGGGAGACGGGTGGAGAGGTTCTGGCTGTGACAGAAAAGGAAATCAAAGTGGCCCTGAAGGAGATGGGTCGAAAGGGTCATTTCATCGAGCCCACCTCTTCGGCCACCATTGCTGGATTGAAAAAGTATCTGAGAAAAAAGAGGCAAAACGAAACCGTGGTTTCCACTTTAACCGGGATGGGTTTGAAATCCGCAGGAAAGATGTTATAAAGAGAGAGTTCTGGGAAATTACAATACGCTCTCTTGATACCACAGATTTCAGAAAGATTATAAAGATTTTCTAAGGAGTAACTCATCTGTGTAATCGTTATTTAATCGAGCCAATTGCAAAAGTATTTTTTTGTGGTTCTACAAGCTCACCACGAACGGAAAAAGTAAATGATTTCAACCTAAGCCCGTTCACCCTGAGCTTGTCGAAGGGTAAATTACGGACTTTTGCAATTACCTTAATCTTATTAATCAGAGAGCTTTCCATTTTTTTTAAGCTCTTAAAGATTTATCTTGACAACCCTTTGGCAAATGATTAAATTTTTGTGCGAAAATTTCCTTCCGGGTCTGTCAAAATACTAACTTTGATGAACTCGTAAAAAGTCATATTCCGTATGTCGTTCATGCTTCGACAAGCTCAGCACGAACGGAATATCAATAGGTTACACCGTTCACCCTGAGCCTGTCGAAGGGTGATGCTGACTTTTTACGAGACCATCAACTTTGAATGATTGAAATTCTAAGAGATGCTTTGAGGAGGTAGACATATGTGGCGAGTGAATCAAGGCCGAACATCTTTATCCATTTTATTAGTTGTTCTGATATTTTATCTCATCCTTCCATCCTTACTCCTTGCCCAGGAGGAGAAGAAAGACCTCAGGCCGGAGCGCGGCATCGCTATATATCCGGAATTCTCTGGGGTGATCGTCTCAAAGGGGGAAGCGGTGAGGATGGATCTGGTTTTAGAGAACAAGGGAAGGACCGATGAGACGATCGATATGAAGATCTCGACCGTTCCAAAGGGATGGAAGGCCCAGTTGAAAGGAGCCAGTTATCTGATTACCGGGATGTACGTCCCCAATGGGAAGACAAAAAATCTGGCCCTGAATTTGGAACCGGATAAGACGATAGGGATAGGGACGTATGTTTTCCAATTTGATGCTCAGACCGCAGATGGAAAATTCACCTCCACTCACAAACTGACTGTGGATGTTCAGGAGCGAATCACTGGAGCGGATGATATCCAGATCACCACCTCTTATCCCGTATTAAGAGGCCAGACGGATGCAAGGTTCGAATTTTCCATTGAAGTGATGAATAAGAGCGAGAGCGATCGTACCCTGAACCTTGCCGCCTTGGGACCGGAAAAATGGGAGATCAACTTCAAACCCGCTTATGAAGCAAAGCAGATTTCCAGCCTCCGCATCAAGGGAGCACAGAGCCAAACCGTGGCGGTGGAAGTCTCTCCTCCAAAAGATGCTTTGTCTGGAGAATATCCCATCCTGGTCAGGATTAGCTCGGGCGATAAGAAAGCTGAAGTAAAATTGATGGTGATCCTCACAGGCATTTATAAACTCGATGCTGGAACACCTTCTGGGATTCTCTCCTTGGAGGCGATGGCAGGAAAACCCGCTAATTTTTCCCTTTTTGTGAAAAATACAGGTTCTGCGGTCAACCGAAACATTGGTTTTTCTTCTTTTAAACCCGAAAATTGGGAAGTTACATTTAAACCAGAAAAGATCGATGCCTTGGAACCCAATGCCTTGAAACAGGTAGAGGTGACGATCAAACCCGCTCAACAGGCGTTGGTTGGGGATTATTCTGTAGGCGTTATGGTTAATGGAGAAAAATCGGATAAGACCATTGAATTCAGAGTAACGGTCAAGGCTTCGACCGCATGGGGGTGGATTGGAATCGGGATTATTATCTTTGTCATTGCTGGATTGAGTGCCTTATTCATCTGGTTGGGGAGACGATAAAGTGGAAAACCAGGCCATCATTGAAGCTGAAGGACTGACCAAAAAATATGGTCATCAGATAGCAGTGAATGATCTCAATCTCAAAATCCGTGAGGGAGAGGTCTTTGGGTTCCTTGGCCCGAATGGGGCGGGGAAAACCACCACCATACTCATGTTTCTGGGGCTCACTGAACCCACCTCAGGGAAAGTCAGAGTCATTGGATTCGATCCAACACGGGATCCTTTTCACGTCAAGGAGAAGGTTGGATATCTGCCTGAGAATGTCGGGTTTTATGATGATATGGATGCCAGGCAAAATCTTCAATATGTCGCCAGGCTGAACCGAATCCCCGATAAGATTTCTTCTGCGAGGATTGACGAATCGCTCAAAGTGGTCGGTCTTTTTGAAGAGGCGGGGAAGAAGGTTGGGATTTATTCGAAGGGAATGAGACAGCGCCTTGGAATTGCGGAGGTTCTGATCAAAGAACCCAAACTCATCTTCCTGGATGAACCGACCATCGGCCTGGATCCTGATGGGACGAATCGGATGCTCGATCTCATTAACTCCCTCAGCCGAGAAAAAAATATTACCATTTTTCTCTCCTCCCATCTTCTGGATCAGGTTCAGAGGATTTGCGATCGGGTCGGAATCATGATCAAAGGAGATCTGGTAGCCATGGGCTCCATCGAAGAATTGGCTAAGAAGAAATTGGGCGTGGATAAGGAACATTATACGCTTGAAGAAATCTATATGAAGTACTTTAAGGAGGCCTAAATTGCACGGAATCTTAACTATATTCAGAAAGGAGATGGAGGACCACTTCAGCAGCATACGGTTTCTCCTGATTTCGGCGTTGATCGTGATGGTCGGAGTGATCATTGCTTCGATGGTGGGAATGGGCATTCAGGAGGAATCGAAGGGGATGGCGAAGCCCACCTTCCTCTTTTTGTGGCTTTTTACCTCGACAGGGAAACTTTTCTCCTTTGTTCAGTTCATCGGCTTTTTTGGTCCCCTGATCGGTATCTTCCTGGGTTTCGATTCCATCAATCGGGAGCGGGTTTCAAGAACCTTGAGCAAACTGCTCTCGCAGCCCATTTATCGGGATTCGGTTATCAATGCAAAATTTTTAGCCGGTGTGGCCATCATCGCCATTGTGTTGGTGGCCATCGTCCTCATCATCTCAGGCCTCGGCATTCGATTGATCGGAGTGGTTCCGGGTGCAGAAGAAGTCTCCCGTCTCGTGATCTACCTCATCGCCAGCGTCCTTTATATCGCCTTCTGGTTGGGGATATCAATTTTATTCTCCGTAGTCTTTCGGAGCACTGCCACGTCTGCTCTGGCCTCTTTAGCCGTGTGGATATTTTTCTCCTTCTTCATCAGCTTGGGGGCAGGTTTTCTGGCTGATGCAATGGCTCCGATCGGTCAAAGTGGCGCCGGGATGGATCCCACTTTGGTGGTCAAACATGAACAGGTTCAGAGGACGATCTCCCTCTTTTCCCCCATTACCCTCTATAATGACGCCACCATAACCATTCTTGATCCGCTAAGAAAGACCACAAGGTCTTTAATCCTAATGGGACCTTTGGAAAGACTTTCTTTGAGTCGTTTCCAAAGTCCTCTTCCGGTTCTGCAGAGCCTCTTCATCGTGACCCCGCATCTGGTTTCCCTGGTGGCCATCACCTTTCTCTGTTTTGGGGTCTGCTATCTCGCCTTTATGCGGCAGGAAATCAGGACGGTCTGAGTTCGCATAGCGCATAGCGTATAGAGTGTAGCGGCGGCATTTACCCCGTTAGAAATAATGCCCCGCTGCTCTGCAGCGGGGTTTTAGAATAATTCCGGGTTCCGCCCCGTAGGGCGGGGTTTATCCCGCTTAGAGATAAATCTCTAACGGGATTTAATGCCCCGCTGGAATTTCTAACGGGGTTTACTGCCAAAAAGTAGTCGTTGGTCAAGGGTTAAGGTTAAGATGCCAGTTTCGTTTGAGGGTTACGTCATTAGTCCTTAAATTCTTACACTTAACCTTTTGACCTTAAACCAAACCGGCTTCCTTACCCTTACCTAAGAACATTTTCATCTTTATATGCCTGTTCCGAAACGAGAGATCTTTGGCTGGGCGATGTATGATTTTGCCAACTCAGCCTTTGCCACCACCATTCTTGCCGTTATCTTCAATCAATATTTTGCCACAGTCGTCGCAGGAGGAGAAAGGGGAGTCGAATTCTTCGGGGTTCGTCTCCATGGTGCCTCCTTCTTTACTTTTTCCGTGGCCCTCAGTATGGCCATCTCGGCCGTGCTCTCCCCTTTTTTAGGCGCCGTGGCGGATGCCTCGGCTTCCAAAAAGCGGTTTCTGATGATTTTCTGTTACATCGCTATTCTCTTCACTGGCCTCCTCTATTTCGTTCATGCAGGCAACTATTGGAGGGGTGCGATTTTTTTCATCATCGCCAATATTGGTTTCGCTTGTGGAAACGTTTATTACAATGCCTTTCTTCCTGAAATTTCGACTGATCAAAACATTGGCCGGATTTCGGGTTTTGGATGGGCATCGGGGTATATTGGGGGAGGAGTACTTCTGGGGATCAACTTGATCATGCTTAAATATCCAGATTGGCTGGGATTCCCTGCTGGGTATTTCACCGTTCAGGATTGTTTTCTCTCCGTGGCATTTTGGTGGCTGATCTTTTCCCTTCCCACTTTTCTTTTTTTAAGAGAGAGGGCACAAAAGGCCCTTCCTCCTTCTGGGAAAAGTTATTTCAGCGAAGGGTTTCAGCGTCTCCAGCATACCTTTCGCCGGATTAAGACCTTCAGGGAATTGACAAAGTTTCTGGTGGCCTACCTCGTTTACAACGATGGGATTGAGACCGTCATCGTCATGGCCTCGATCTTTGGTGCGGAAGTGTTGGGGATGGAGACGGGGGAGATCATCCTCTTCTTTTTAATGATTCAAGGGATCGCATTCTTCGGTTCTCTCGTTTTTGGATTTTTAGCAGATGCGATCGGGAATAAGAAGGCGGTGATGATTTCTTTAGGAATCTGGTCTCTCATCGTCATCTGGGCGTTCAGGTTGGGGATCATCTGGGATCCAAAGACAGAATACTGGATCTTAGGAGTTCTGGCAGGGATCGTGATGGGCGGAAGCCAGGCCGCCTCCCGTTCCCTTCAGGGAATCTTTACCCCCGATGCCAACAGCGCTGAGTTTTTTGGCTTCTTTGCTGTCTCAGGAAAATTTGCTTCTGTTTTCGGACCACTCATTTACGGGATTCTGATTGTGATTACAGGAAGTGTCCAATCGGGCATCCTTTCCGTTCTTCTCTTTTTTATTATCGGGACGGCCATCCTGTGGACGGTCAATGAAAAGAAAGGGATGGAAGAGAAACAAAAGCCTGTTATTTAAAATCCGCAGAGAGCATAGCGCATAGAGCAAAAGCCAAGATCTTTTTCGCTATGCGCTCTGCGCCATGTGTTTTTAGTATTTAAATCTGATCCTATATTTCACCTTTACTTCTTTGTCCTTAGCAACGGGGACTTCAAACCGTATCAGATGAGCCTGGAGTTTCTCAAAAGGATGGGTGTTCGAGAGCATCTCCCAATCGCCAGGGATGGGTTCCTCCACTAAAACCTTAATATCTTCCTTTTTGTGATTCCTCAAACTCACCTCAAAAGCCACTTCATAAAGATTGTAGCCGAGATGTTTGTAATCCGTCTGGACTCTCTCTCCAACCACATCAAAAGCCTCACCAATCTTGATTTTAAATTTTTCATCTTTTGGGGTATGGTCAATCCGATCCTCTCCAACAAACTGGAGGCTTCCGTCTTTGTCTTCTTTATAAACACGGATCGTTCCCTTGGGAAGAGGCATTCCAAGGTTATTCTTTTTGGTGTTCTCCAATTCAAGGAAAACTCCAATCTTCTGTTTGGCTGATCTCTGGTCAACCCGGTGGTAATAGTATTGGGGGTATCCTGAAAAGATAAAAAGTTTTTCAATGGGAACCTGATTGGCATCGAGAAGGGACATCTGCTTGGTCTGGTTGTCCTTAATCGTCGTTCTTCGGTCCAAGGTATAGAGATGATATTCGAAGAAGGATTCCTCCTTGAATTGTGGGCTGGCTGCCTCTTTCGCCGCGGCCATAGGCCTGGCATAATCTATTCTCATCTCTCCCTGAACTCGATGGATATCACCAGCCACTAATTTCAGCAGTGCATTCTGATAAGTGGCACCGCTCCGATTGTCAATCGTGACCCAGCCGGTCAAATCGGTCATCGTGTCCGATTTATTTAAGACAGCCACATAGTCGGCCTTCCAGTTAATTCCAGATGTAAGGTAAGAAGCTTCCAACTTTTGAGGTTTTGAAAGTTTGTTTTCCAGCATCCAGACCAATGTAGGTTGAGGGATAAGGTTTTCAGGGATTTTGGAGAGAAGAACCCGTCCATAATGTCCAATGTGGATCTTGTCTCCGATTTGGAAGATATTTCCACCTTGAGTAGAGAGGAGAGTTGCCTCAACAATCTCCTCTCTTTTTGTTTCGGGGTTGATCGTGGCAAGCTGAACCTTCTGCCCCACAAACTTTTCAAGAAGTTTCTGGGGGCTGAGAAGATCGTATTCGTAGTTCTGTTCCAGGACATTGAGGCTCGATCCATTGATCAGGGATTTGATGTGGACGGTTGTGGGGTCAATCTTGGCCGCCACATCCATGAATTTCAATTCATGAATCCCAGGCTTAAATTCAATGAGCCGGATATCCTTGACCAGACCCACATTCGAATTGTAGATAGTGACCGCCACATCCTGTTGATCCTTGAGAGTACTGGTCAGGGGTGCCGCATAACTTATTTGGATAGAAAAGATGAAAGAGATGAGAGTGATAAGAACGATTGACCTTTTCATGTAAAACCCTCCTTTTTTGAATTTTATTATTAAAGACAACGGGGAAAGGGATTTGGTTCCAAAAAATTTAATTTTCCTCTCGGATTAGTGTAAGGCCCTCATTTATTGCCTGCCTGCGGTAGGCAGGGGGGCGAATTAACATCCAAATATCTCCCCCTTTCCTAAAGGGGGATTGAGGGGGATTATTGATTTTGAGCTTAAAAAAACTGTCGGAGACTTACGACTGGGAAAGAAGAACCGGTTCAAAGATGAGGGAACTTCGGGAAGGGTTAGAAGGTTAAGAACCTACTTTAATTCTCGCTTCCTCTGCGATAAATTTAATCTTAGGAACAGAAATTTTTGGGGCTTTCGCAATCCGTTCAGAATTTTCTATTAACTTTACAATCCATCGCCCCACGTCTGCTTTAACCACTTTTTCACCGCACTGTGGGCAGACCCCTGTGGGGATATCCTCCACGACGATAAGTTTTCCCCGAATCCAGAAATCTTGTTTGATAAGTTTCTCTTTCATTGGGGTATTACAAATCTCACATTCCCCATAATTGTATACTGCGGATTTTTTCTTCATTCTGTTTCCTCCAAAGCATAAGTAGTAATAAATTTTAATTTATTCCTATTGACCGATCGGACAGGACTTTATGCAATTAAAGCAGAAATATTGAAATCCGATAAACCCGGCCTGGTATAGACGCCAGTAGTTTACATCTCTCACCATTTTCTTTTGTTCTTCGGTTGTGCTCTCTGCAAATTTGGTCCAGAAACGGATAGCACTCCCAATACCATAAGGCTGGCTAATCTTAAGGCACTTCATATCATCGGTTTTCCCTTCTTCATCCAGGGCATGTGCAGGACAATTCTCGATACAGATATTACAATCGGTACAGAGTTTCTCAGAAACAGGAGGATCTGAGGTTAGATCGAGGTTCGTGATGACTGCTGTAAATACCACCCTGGAGCCTATTTTTGGATGAATGACTAAGTTATGCCGTCCAAAGTTACCAAGGCCTGCGGCAATAGCGGCGTGGCGGAGAGAAACATCTCCCAATGTCCCTTTGGTTTCGTAGCTCATATGAAGAGGATAGGAGGGAGGAACGGTCATTGCTTTAGCTTTAAATTCCCTTTCCAAGAAACGCGCTACTCTGTAATTGGAAGAACGCGCAAATTCCAGCGCGTCCAACCGTCCTCCTGAGGCAATCTGCATGTTTTCACTCTCGCAGTTTGAAAGTTCTTTATAAGCGAGAACAACCAGTGATTTGGCCCCAGGAAAAATGCCCTGCAAGTCCGGGGACCTTGGACTTTTATAGTCTTTCACGGAGGCAACCCCCACATCATCGATTCCCAAACTTAAAACAAATTCTTTAATTTTTTCTTTCATAGACTTTCTCCTTTCAGCTTTCGCCCCTGGATCAATAATTTAATCGGCTACCCCTTGTTCCCTTGTTGTGACTAATCATACCACAAAAGAGGGGCTTGAAAAACCACCCTATTGAGTTTACACTGGTCTAAAATTTCGTTGAGACTATTCACAATGGAATCTTATCAATTTGATGATCTCATCATCACCCTTGACAAAGAAGGATCGCGGGAGTTCTCCAAAGTCAGTTTTCCAATCCGCTACGGCCGTTTTTCAGAAATAAAAACTCCAGATTTCATCTTTCAATTTAATCCGAATGGAGAAATCAAATATATTCAGGGAATGGGTCAGAACTGGCCGCATCCTGCAGAATGGCTGAAGCGGACGGTTGGCAATGATTGGATATACTATTCTTCTGGTGATTATAAGGATATTTACGACTACTTTGGTGAATACTACTTTCCTTATCTCTCCTACCCAAGCAACTCCATCATTGATGGGGAACCATTTGCCGGTCATGCAGTAAGTTTTGCAATGAGATCCTGGCATTTGCTGCAGGCTAAAATAAAAAAATTGATTCCAGGTGCTAAGCCAAAGAGCCTCAAAGATTTTCTAACTCATGTCGTCAAAAACGATGAAAAGACCCTGAGATTGAGATCCGATCAATTACATCATCTCATCGGGGGGCAGGTTACTGTCCTTCCGCCTGATACCCGACATGTGGACTATGAAGTCATTCCCATCATTGTGGCGGATGGATGCCTATACAATTGTGGCTTTTGTCGAGTGAAAACAGGACAAGATTTCGCCCCTCGTACCTCTGAGGGCATTTTAGGGCAGATTAAAAACTTAAAACGGTTTTATGGGCAGGATCTTCACAACTATAATGCCATTTTTTTAGGACAGCATGACGCTCTTTCCGCCGGTCAAGAACTCCTTGAGCTGGCTGCAAGTAGCGCCTACGAAATATTTGAATTTAAACGGTCTTATCTTAAAGGAGCCTCTCTTTTTCTTTTTGGTAGTGTTGATTCCATCATTTATTCTGAAGAGAGGTTGTTTGAGTCACTCAACAACCTCCCTTTTTCCACTTATATCAACATAGGACTCGAGTCGAATGATCCCAAAACCCTGGAGGTATTGAAAAAACCGGTTTCTGTTGAAAAGGTTTGTGAGGCTTTTAATCGGATTTTAGGTATCAATCGAAGATATGAAAAGATTGAGATCACTGTGAATTTCGTTTTTGGAAAAGAGCTTCCTTCAGGTCATTTACCTTCCATTTTTGAGTTGGCAAGAGACAGATTGAATCTCTTTCGCAGCAAAGGAGCTATCTATCTGTCTCCGCTTATGGATGAAGGAATGAGAGATAAGGAAAGTAAAAAGGAGCTGTTGAAGAGATTCCTTAAATTAAAAATACAGAGCCGGCTTCCTACTTTTATTTACCTCATCCAGAGATTGTAATCTACAATGCGATCTGCTAAGGCTAATCCAAATTACCCATGATTTAAGCTTAAGCCCATTTTTATCTTTTCGTTAGTGAGCGGCCATCTCACAAGACTTTCACGATACTGAATATACTCCCATATTTCTTGACGACATCTTTTCTCCTCTTTCCGGAATCCATTTTCAAAGCTGGACACATCAACAATGAGATCGCCAGACTTCATCCACTCCTGATCAGTTTGATTTAAAAGATCCTCATTCATTTCATTCCGCTTCTTTTCCAGATAATCCTTTTTATGGTCGGCCCGTTTCTGAAATCCAGTTGAGTTTTTCTCAATTATATTGAAAAGACGGACATAAAACAAAATTTATTTTTTTCTTCTATCAGGACATTGGGAGTAAAGCATTCCACAAATTTTGGATGGTATCTCCAAAAGGTTTTCCCCCTAACCGATCCATGACGAGGGAGATGAGGAAAATAATGGATAGGATACCCAGAAAAACAAAAAGAATGATGTCATGATTGTGATAGAATTTTCCAACCCATTGAGCAGTGGTGTAGAAAGAATTTTTTTCTGTGGGTGTTTTGGAAGGCCCTTTCCCTCCTTTTGAATAATAGGGGGAGTCGATTCCAGAGAAGAGGAGAAGGAGCCTTGAGCTAAGGTAAAAAAGGTAGACAAAAACTGCAGCGACGATGACAAATTCATAAGAAAGATTAAGGAACATGACAATCATATAGGTGAGGAAGGCATAGAAGATCCCTCCGATAACTGCCAAGGTGATCCGTATCACAAGGGAATTAAAAAAATCCATTCTTCTTCCTCGATGCTCTCTTACTCTCTCATCTTTTTGAACCGAAAAAGATTGACAAGTGTTTTGGCAGCCCTTTCCGGAGCGGGATAATTTGGAATACCTGATCCTTCGAGCCGTTTAATTTCATCGTCCCAGATTCCTGCTGGGGAAGAAAAACAGCATAGGATCGGCTTGTCTGGCCTTCTTTCCAGTAGCAGATCGGTTAAGATTCCGACAGCAGGTCTATTGGCTGAAGCGAACATGATGCATAGGATGATGGCGTCAATGTTTTTATCTTCGAGAACGGTATGTACGATTCCTTTAATTGCCTCTGAGTCATACCAGGCGGGTCCCATATCCACAGGATTTGTTCTGATCGCAAGAGGGGGAAGCAACTCCTCTATCCTCTTTTGGGTCTCTGTAGAAAAAGGAGGAATCAGTAACCCTTCCATCTCGCAGACATCACAGGCCGCCATTCCGGGTCCAGCCTGACCTGAAAGCACAGCCACTTTATTTCCATTGGGAAGAGGACACATGGTCAGAGCCTTTGCCGTATCCAGAAGTTCTTCCGAACTTTCAACCGTTAAAATCCCGACCTGTTTAAAGGCCCCTTCATAGATCTCATGTTTTCCTGCGAGGGAACCCGTGTGAAACTGGGAGGCCTTATCACTTGTGGAGGAGCGTCCAACCTTGTAAGCGAGAATAGGTTTTTCTCTGATCCCTCTTTTGGCTATCTCCATCAATCTCTTTGGGTGATCGATCCCTTCCATATACATGGCAATCACTTTGGTTTGAGAATCTTGGATTAGGTATTCGACCATCTCCGCGAAATCGACATTACAACGGTTTCCTAAACCAATGATTTTGCTAAATCCAACCTTGTTCTGTAGGGATAGAAAGGCCATCAGGTGAGACATCCCTCCGCTCTGGCTGACGAAACTGATTCCCCCTTTTTCCACCAAGGAAAACTCCGGTGTAAAGGATGCATTCAGGGGAAGATGAAGGTTTACAATCCCAAAGGTATTCGGGCCGATAACCTTGATGCCGGATTGGTCTGCCAATTCTGTTATCTCTTTCTGTAATACCTCTCCTCTTTTATCTTCAATTTCTTTGAATCCAGCAGTGATGAGAACGATTCCTTTAACCCCCTTTTCCTGGCATTCTATAATCGTCCTTGGCACTGACTCTGCTGGGAGAACAATGATGGAGAGATCAACCGCATCCGGGATCTGAAGTAGGGAGGGGTAGGTTTTCAAACCCAGGATTTCATCCTTCCCCGGATTGACTGGAAAGATTTTGCCTGGATATCTTCCCTCAATCAGACTTTTCATGACATGAGATCCTAACTTCCCCGGATTGTCTGATGCCCCGATGACCGCCACAGCCTTTGGGTTGAAGATTGCATCGATCGCCGTTAAACCTGCGTCCATACCTTCTTCTCCTTTATCAGTTTATCATTCCCTACTTCTAACGCACCATTTAAGGCTTTAGACAGAAGAGATATTCTATTTTATGGCCCCGCCCTGTTTTCCTTAATTTAAATCAATTAAAAAAAATGAGCAAATGGTTTTAATGGTTTGGTCTATCTTTCCACAATAGTGGTGAAGAAAAATCATTTATTGTTGTAATGAATCTCCCTTGAAGATATATTGAGTTTGATGAAAGTTTCAAGAGGGTATGGGTTCTTTTGGATTGGGTTTTGCGCCCTTGTTCTTTTAGCAGGATCTATTGTAGCCTTCGGTGCTCAACATCCCTGCTGCCCGGAAGATCCAGAACTCTCCTATCTACTTTCTCCAAAGCCGTCCCAGAAGTATCAATACCGGGTTCGATATGAGACCTTTTTTTCTACCCTATTGGATAAGGAGAAAGGGTTCTTCATCATCCTGCCAGAAGATTTTTCCAAGAATCCCAACGCCAGATATCCCGTTCTCTTTCTTCTCCATGGATATAATTTTCATCGGACAGGTTTATGGTGGAAAACTTATCTCCCAGAAAAAGCGAGGAGAGTTCTTTGCGAAATGAAGGAGGAGGAATATCATTGGCTTCTCCATGAAGATATCGCTGTGATTGTCTATGGGATGATGGATGCAAAAAATCGGACTTACCGAGATTTAGAGAAATCTTTGGGGGAACGGTTTCAGGAACTCTCTCAATATGGAGGTCTTTCCAAAGGAGATTATACCCCGAAGGAGATTGCCCAATCAATTGTTTCCCATAACCTTCATCCCCAAAGAAATCTAAACGATCCATTCCATCCCATTCAGAAAATGGTCATCGTCCTTCCCGACGGGGACAATGGATTTTATACCGATGAGAATGAGGGGAAGAGGCTTTTCCCTGAAACGAAGAGCCGGAAGGCTTGCGATGATTTCCATCAAGGAGATGCTCTGAACTATTCGCTCTTCCCTTTCTTCTATATGAAGCCGGGAGCCCTGGGAAAGCACGAATCCTATTTTCTTGAACTTTTGCAATACATTGAGTCTCAATCTCCGTATAGAGAGAGGCTTCTTCGAAAAAGAGGTTTAGGGGGTATCTCGATGGGGGGATTTGGAGCAATAAAACTCGGTCTAAAATACCCCCATTTTTTCCAGTCCATGAGCAGCCAGAGCGGGCTTCTGGACATCGAACTTCTTCAAGATAAATGGATGCTGAAGATGATCATGCCCGAGTTTTTGGAAGTGTTCGGTCGTCTTGAGCCGAGCAGACTTCCTTCCAGTTCTTCTTTTGATTTGAAACATATCCAGGCCAACAACCCCTTAGCCCTGATCAAAAAGAGAGGGGTAAATCAGTTACCTGACTGGCTCTATTTTGATTATGGGTCAAAGGAAGGGTTTGATGGAATTACCGGAGGAAATATAAATTTTGAAAAATTTTTGAGAGGAGGGAGCCATCAGATTCCTATGCAACCTTTTAATGGGAAGTCTGGGCACAATTACCAATTCTGGCGCAGCCGGTCAGGAAATATCCTCCAACATCATTCTGATGCTTTTCAAAAAGTCCTTGCCCCTGCCCATAGGCAATAAAGACAATGAGGATGAGGTTAACCAACAATCCAGCCGTTATCTGGAGGAGGTCCTGGCGATCATTTTTCCCTTTAAAAATTCTTTTGAGATAAGATCTCCCAAATCCATAAGGATGAGACTATTTAGGGGGAAACCGGCCGAAGGCCCTAATGTATAAAATTCGACAGTTCATTGTAATACACGGCGACATAAGTATCGTCGCTTAAGTCTTCGGCGGTCCGGTCCGATCAGCCCTGAAGGGCTGAGTTACAACCCGACATCGAACTGTAACTCAAGGCTTTAGCCTTGATTAAGGAGCTCTGACTTGAGTCGTCGTGTATATTATTAAAATTAATTAGGATTTTGTTAAATTTCCATTAATTCATCTTGCCAGTTGACCATCCCTTAGAATACGAACACTCCCTAATTTTTGAATATTCCTCCATCTTTTCCGTCTAAATAGACAAAGGGTAAAAAAAGGAAGGATGTGATTCACATGAATAAAATGAAAATAACTATTTTAGGTTCAATGCTGATGTTTTTGTTATCTTTTAATGTTTATTCATCCATCTCTGCAGAGCCAGAGTTAGGAGGAGGCCGAATCAGTCTCGTTCAAGGTCAGGTGCTCATCCAGGCAAAAGACGAAGGAGAATGGACAGAAGCCTCCGTCAACTTTCCCATTGCGGATGGAGACCGGATTATGACCGAACGAAATGGGAGGACAGAGCTTCAGCTTAAAAATGGCACTTATGTGAGGGTAGGAGAAATATCCCAGTTAGATGTTATTGCCTTAGGTTTCGATCAAGGAAAGGCATTCATCCATCTCAATCAATTGGAAGGAAGAATTTATGTGAATCACCGCCCAATCACTGAAGAGACTTCTTCCTTATATATCGATCTCCCTTATGGGGTTATTTCATCCTATGTTCCCTCAAGATTTAAGATAGACCTTACTTCCTCTGAAGCAAGAATTTCTGTTCTGGAAGGGAGTGTTGAATTTAAGAGCGATGGAAGACTCATTCCATTAACCCAAGGGAAAACTCTCATTGCTAAAGAAGGGGGCTACGCAGAGGTGGCTCAACTGTACGGAAAGGATGAATGGAATCGATGGAACGAAGCAAGAGATAATGAACTCGTTCAAAGAAGATATGCCCAAAAATATCTTCCCTCGGAATTAGAACCCTATGGATATGAGATGGAAGGGAATGGCCAATGGGTCTATACTCCTGAATATCAATATGTATGGGTCCCGACAATCGTCGTAGGGTGGGCACCTTTCCAGTATGGGCACTGGGCATGGAGGAGAGGAATTTATTGCTGGGTCCCTCGTGAACCGTGGGGGTGGGTTCCTTTCCATTATGGAAGATGGGTTCACACACACAATCATGGGTGGGCTTGGGTGCCTCCATTTCGTCATGCTGCCATTTGGAATCCTGGAGCAGTGGCATGGCATACCGGTCCAACTCATGTTTCATGGGTTCCTCTGGCTCCAGGTGAAATTTACTATGGACATCGTTACTATGGTCCTCATAGCGTAAATATCAACCGGGTGAATATCAGCGCTCAGAAAAATGTCTATAGCAATGGCCGAGTCAAGGATGCCGTCGTGACAGTCCAGAAAGATTCTTTTTCGAAAAGAAATCCAGTCAAGATCACCCAGGTGGAGAATCCATTCCTAAATCCTGGTAAGGTGTCGGGCCCCCCGATAGAAAAGCCTGTTTTCTTAGAAGGGAAGAAAACTCCATCACGGTTTATTAAAGAGTATGTTGGGAAGGTCCAACCGGAAAAAAAGCCTTCACCAAAGGAATGGGGGAGAGATATTCCTTCCGTAGAGAGAGGTCCTAAAGTTATTGAACAGAAGCGAATCACTGAAAGTCCTGAGAAGAAAACGATCAGTGAAACAGCCCGAAATCGAATTGAAAGGATCGAACGGCCTAATCGACAAACAGACCTTATTCGGGGGAATTTGGTGATGAAGGATTCAACCCCCGTTCCAACAAGAGAAAAAGTGAAGGGGGAGAGTAAGGCTCCTAACCAAGAGGGGAATAAAAATAGAAATACACCGATTGTTCCTCCTGTAATAGTGAAGATACCCAATGAAAAAGTACCGAAATATTCTCAAGAAGTTCCGGAGCGGAATGTTTCGCGTGATGTTCAACGAGATCGGGTTGAAAGAACAGGACAGTCCAGTTCTATGAAAGAAAATCTTGAGCGAAAGAATCCAACTGCCTCTCCGATGACGAGGGTTGAAAGTTCCAATCCAGTTCGGGAAAGTCCACAGAGGAATGCTTCGGTCAATGTTAATCAAAATCGTATTAAAACTGCAGGACAGCCCAATTCTCTCCCATCTCTTCCTACGCGTCAGGAAGGAAAAGCCTTTGCTGGAAGGCCGTCTTTGCCAGAGGTGAGATCGTCTCCCGCTCCAGCATCAAAAGGACAGGTCATTCAACCTAACCGTGGATCAGCGGGAGGATTCTTGGGGTCATCTTCAACGAGGTCTTTCTTTTAAAAAATTACTGATCCATTAAAAGTCGGCTCAATTTTTCTTTATCGATCCCGAGACGTTCCCAGTTTTCAATATAGACGGGTTTGCCTTTCTCATCGTATGGATCGATCAGAATTTTTCTTAAGAAGAAGGAGGACTTTTTAGAGTGGCATTCCTTGCAACCCCTGGCGCCGATGACATCCGGCCCTGACATCACATTATGGCTGAGAGAGAAGTCATGGACTTCGGCCTGCCCGTGTTTGATCTTTTCCACCTCTCCCTTTTTATCCAACTGATAAAGAAACCCGCCTTTCATCAAAACGGGATGGGAGGCTACGGGATTTCCAAATTTATCCTTCCCCTTCAGGGCCCTTAAAAAGGCTTTGATTTCATCAAGAGAATTCACTTCAGGAATCCCATCTCCGTTGTCATCTTTGAGAAAGGGTTTTTTCAATTCCTGTATCTTCCAGAGGGAGACCGGTTTCACCACATTGGTCTTTGAATCGAGGTCTCCCCAGTAAATGACCGCTAATGATTTGACAGGAACAATTCTACCCTTCCATTTTGTTATGGCTGGATACCAGATACTTGGATTCGTTCCGGGGATCGATCTTTTGGGGTCCAGAGGGTCATTGGAGAGAAATTTTGAGGTGTCATAGATAAAGGTCCATCCAGTTGAGGCATACTCATAAACGAGGTCTGCTGAAGCGGTCTGAAATGGTATATGGCAGGTCTGACAGGCGATCAGTTTCAAATGGCGTGGGGAGAAAGGATGTTTGTATCGGGGCGCTTTCTTATCCTTGCCTCTGTAATGGCAGTCTTCACAGGAATGCATGGTGTTGTTCAAGTCATTTCGGACTGTCTCCTGGATGGTATTTCCTTTAGCAAAATTATGCTCCTTATCGCTCGGATGGCAGGAAAGGCAGTGTAGACCCCTAGCGTTATGGATATCCGTTTCTGGACTCCACTGACGACCTCTCCTTTTTCCATCGGCCATGGCATGGCAGGACCAACAATTCTCGTCAGGGGGTCTTCTCACAATCTGAAGGTGAAGATTTTCGAAATCGGCGACCTCTTTTTTAGTATAATCTACTGTCACCTCATCCACTTTTGAATTTCCCGGTTCATCCTGAGAGAGTTTAATATTCGCCCATCCAGCTCCTACCGCAGGCCCATATTTAAAGAATCTTCCTTTCAGGGTTGAACCCCGTTCTTTCCATTGATACCCCTTTAAGTGGCAGATGAGGCAGTCGGCCTCGCTCAAACCACTCTGGTCCCAGGGAGCTCCATAATTTGCATTCCCGTTACTAAATGGGGTATAGTCACCATCCAATAAAGGACTTTCTCCTGAATCTTCGTAACCAAATTTCTTAGTCTCTTCGTTATAGTAGAGGTGACCGCTCCGATCATATTCACCCCATCCCCCTCCTGGGTGGCAGGCCCCGCAATTCTGGACAAAAGAGAAAGAGGATTTGTCAATTTCAGAGGGATGTTGATTAACTTTTTTAGCCAATTGGGTTGAATCCATAGAGGCTACCATATACTTCCCATACATTCCTGAAGACAGAGTCCAAGGATATTGGGGATCGAATGTATCACTGATGACGATTTTACCAGTTCCATCGGTCCGGCCTTGCTGGAAATGGTAACCGCTGGTAATTTGATCATAATTGTGGCAACCCCCACAGGTTTTTTTAGGGCTGTAAGGCATTTTACTCTCAATGGTGAGTGGGTTCCCATCGAATCCCTTAAGGATAAATTTTTTATGAGAAGAATCCTGTGAGGGGATTGTAGTTGGATAGAACAAAAAGAAAGACAGGGTGACTAAAATGGCCGAAAGGAATATCCCAATATTTTTCAGAACGGGTACCCTCCATGATAGATTTAAATTTTGAGAGAGACTGGGATATAGTAATTGATAAGAGGAGTTAGGAGCAAGAAATTATTTATTTTTTTAAAAAATTTCTTGACAAAAAGAAATTATTTTGTTATTTATAATAAGTTAAATGCTTTATGTTCCTTATTCCACTAATGTAACTCATTGAATTTCCAGTCTTTTTCTGTACCAGGAGGAAATGTTCAATCAAAAAAACGAGGATTTAGAGTCGGAGAGGTTCCCGAGCGGCCAAAGGGGACAGACTGTAAATCTGTTGGCGATGCCTTCGGAGGTTCGAATCCTCCCCTCTCCACCAGGCTTGCCAGCGGGCGATTGTCTGAACCATTCAACCTCTTATTAAATTCATTTCATATTGAATAATTCAAATGCCGTAAATGTGCTTGATTTTCTACTTCTGTCAGACATGACAAGTAGAGTTTGATTTTTATTGGAAGAGTTTTGACTTAAATTAGGCTAAAATAAAATTCAGTGATTGGGTATCATCCATTGTTAAAGTTTGTCTCTTATTCAAAGGCGGGAGTAGCTCAGGTGGTAGAGCATCAGCCTTCCAAGCTGAGGGTCGCGGGTTCGATCCCCGTTTCCCGCTCCATTGTGATAAAATTATATTGTTAATTTATTTTCTAATAATTCGGCCAGCCTGTCTTTTACATTGACAGGTTTTTCTTTATTTTTGGCCCACGTAGCTCAGTCGGTGGAGCACTTCCTTGGTAAGGAAGAGGTCATCGGTTCAAATCCGATCGTGGGCTCCAAAGGAAAAGGTGGATTGAACGATCTTTTCGAAAGATAAGGAGGGTTTGAGCCATGTCGAAGCCGAAGTTTGAGAGGACGAAGCCGCATGTGAATGTGGGGACGATTGGTCATGTGGATCATGGGAAGACGACGTTGACCTCAGCGATTACGAGGGTTTTGGCG
>Ga0315293_10001979_pt1 | contig 19813 bp, 17 predicted proteins | sample YL17G13_20_MG_FD_203071 | JGI IMG/M metagenome (GOLD analysis project Ga0315293, IMG submission 203071) | Sediment microbial communities from Yellowstone Lake, YNP, Wyoming, USA - YL17G13_20 | ecosystem: Environmental > Aquatic > Freshwater > Lake > Sediment | place: USA: Wyoming | collected... | reverse complement strand
GTGGGCAGCCCAGGTCGAGCGAGCAGGTCGCCTCGAGGTCGGGCGCCAGGACCTGCTTCTCGGGGCTCAGGATCTTGGCCGTCTCGCCCATGAAGCGCACGCCCGCGACCACCAGCGTCTGCGCCGGGTGATCGCGCCCGAAACGGGCCATCTCGAGCGAATCGGCGACGCACCCGCCGGTCTCGAGGGCCAGGTCCTGGAGGTCGCCGTCGACGTAGAAGTGCACCACGAGCACGGCGTCGTGGGCAGCCAGCAGGGCGGCGGCCCGCGCCTTCTGCTCGGCTCGCTCGGCCGGCGTCAGCACGTCCGGCACCCGCGCCCAGGCGCGGGCGATGCGCTCGGACCCGTCGCTCGAAGGCAGCGCGTAGTCGACCTGCACCTGGCTCATGGTTCGGTAGGCTCTTCAGGTTCGAAGGACTTGGCCGTCTTCACGTCAGTCGGATCGTATCGTGCCCGTCCGCGCCGCGCCCGCAGGGACTCCCCCCGAATGCCCCACCTGCCACACCCCTTCGCGGCCGTGATGGCCGCCGGCGTCTACCGTATCTCTCATCGTCCGCGACCCCGTTGTCACCACAGGAGCGAAGATGGACCAGCTCACCGTGTACGGAGCGCCCTGGTGCCCCGACTGCCGCCGCTCGAAGGCGTTCCTCATGGAGCAGCGAATCCCGTTCACCTGGGTGGACATCGACGCCGACGCCGACGGGCTGCGGTTCGTCGAGGAGCTCCAGCACGGCGGACGGACGATCCCCACGATCGTCTTCCCCGACGGCAGCAACCTGCTCGAGCCGTCCAACGCGGAGCTGGCCGGGAAGCTCGGCCTCCAGCTGCGCGCGGAGCGGACGGTCTACGACATCCTCATCCTCGGCGGTGGACCGGCCGGACTGTCGGCGGCGATCTACGCGGCCCGGGAAGGGATGGACGCGCTCGTGATCGAGCGGGGCGCCCTCGGCGGCCAGGCCGGCACGACCGACCGGATCGACAACTATCCCGGCTTCCCGGAGGGCATCGGCGGCGCCGAGCTCGCGGACCGGCTCATCGCCCATGCGCGGCGCTACGACGTCGAGCTGCTGTCGGCCGTCGAGGTCTCGGGCATCCGCCGGGAGCCGGACTGCGTGATGGTCACCACCTCGTCGGGCGAAACGTACGGCGCCGATGCCGTGATCGTGGCCACCGGCTCGCGGTACCGCCGTCTCGGCGTCCCGGGCGAAGACGGGCTCATCGGGCTCGGCGTCCACTACTGCGCAACGTGCGATGGCCCGTTCTACCGGGGGGCGAAGGAGATCGTGGTGATCGGCGGCGGGAACTCCGCCCTCGAGGAGGCGCTCTTCCTGACCACGATCGCGGACAAGGTCACGATCCTCACCCGGGGCGAGCTGCGGGCCAGCGACCTGGTCCAGGACCGGGTACGGAGAGACCCGCAGATCGAGATCCACACGGGCATGGACATCCTCGACTTCGAACGGACGGGCGGGCGCCTCGGCGCGATTCTCACGCGCGAGCGGGCGACCGGCCGAGATCGGCGCTTCGAGCCGGCGGCCTCCTTCGTCTTCGTGGGCCTCGACCCGAACACGCAGTTCCTGCGCGGCGTGGTCGACCTCGACGAGCAGGGCTTCATCCTGACCGACGATCGGTACGCCACGTCCCTCGACGGCGTCTTCGCCGCGGGCGACGTGCGATCAGGTGCCACCAAGCAGGTCGGCAGCGCGGCGGGTGAGGGCATCGCAGCCCTGCTGTCCGTCCGGAGGGCGCTCGAACGTCGCCACCTCAAGGCCGTCACCGTGATGGACGAACCGGCAGGCTGACATACCGCCGGGTTCAATGCCACCACCTTCTCCACCCGGGCGGACGGCCAACGGGGACCGTGGTCGACCAACTCGACGCGTCGCCGCCAGTCGGATCGTCAGTCGCGACAAACAAAGGAGAGCCGCTATGCATGTCCTCGTGGCGTACGCGAGCCGGCACGGTGCCACCCAGGGGATCGCCGAACGCATCGCGGAGACGCTGCGGGCGGCGGGGCTCGAGGCCGAAGCCCGGCCCGCGGCGTCGGTCAAGAGCCTCGCGGGGTTCGATGCCTTCGTGATCGGGAGCGCCGCCTACATGTTCCATTGGGAGAAGGAGGCCGCGGAGCTCGTGCGTCGCAACCGGGCAGTCCTGGCCGGGAAGCCGGTCTGGCTCTTCAGCAGCGGCCCGCTCGGCACCGAGCCGCTCGACGCCGAGGGCCTGGACCAGAAGGTCGCCGCGGTCCCGAAGGAGATCGCCGAGCTCCAGGAGGCGGTCAACCCCCGCGACCACCACGTCTTCTTCGGCGCCTACGGGCGCGATCGCAAGCGGATCGGGCTCGCGGAGCGGCTCGTCGCGCTGATGCCGGCCGCAAGGGACGCCCTACCCGAGGGGGACTTCCGGGACTGGCCCGAGATCGAGGCCTGGGCCGCCGAGATCGCCGGCGCGCTCCGGCCGAATCCCGAGGCCTGAGCGTCAGCTCCGGCTTACGGAGGATCTCGATGAACGCCCGTTCGTGGACGACGGCGCCGGAACGTCCGCACCAGGCCGGAGACCATGACAAGCGTCCAGGCCACGAGCGCGGCCGCCACGGCCCCCGTGACGAGGGGCGACCCGACCGCGTTCCAGGCCCACAGCCCGATTGCGATCGGCAGGAGGAGGATCCAGGCGGCCATCGCCGCGACCGGCTCGAGGCCGCTCAGCCACGCCCAGGCGTCAACGAGGATCCGGCCGCCCGTCGCCAGGCCCGCGGCGAAGCCGACCCACAGGGCGGAGAAGATCGCGGCCCCGTAGAGGCCGATGACGATCTCCAGCGCGCGCCCGACGGGATGGCGCGTCGCGACGCTCCCGCCCACGTGGCCGCTGCTCATGTCGCCCCCTGCGCCTCCGCCGCCGCCAGCGCGGCGCCCACGAGACCCTGGGCCTCCTCGATGAGGCGCGCCAGGTGCTCCGCGCCGCGGAAGCTCTCCGCGTACACCTTGTAGACGTTCTCGGTCCCCGACGGCCGGGCGGCGAACCAGCCTTGGGTCGTGGTGACCTTGAGGCCGCCGATCGCGGCGCCGTTGCCGGGCGCCGCGGTCAGGATCCCGGTGACGGGGTCGCCGGCCAGCTCGGTCGCGGTGACGTCGCTCGGCGAGAGGCGGGCAAGGACGGCCTTCTGGGCCGGGGTCGCCGGGGCGTCGACGCGCCGGTAGGCCGGGGCGCCGAAGCGGGCGGTCAGCTCGGCGTAGGCGGCGCCCGGGTCGCGGCCGGTTCGGGCGGTCATCTCCGCGGCGAGGAGGCACGCGATGATCCCGTCCTTGTCGGTGGTCCACGTCGTGCCGTCGCGGCGCAGGAACGAGGCGCCCGCGCTCTCCTCGCCGCCGAACCCGATCGAGCCGTCGATCAGGCCCCCGACGAACCACTTGAAGCCGACCGGGACCTCCAGGAGCCGCCGTCCGAGGTTCGCCACGACGCGGTCGATCATCGCGGAGGAGACGAGCGTCTTGCCGACTGCCACGTCGGCCGCCCAGTCGCGGGCCCCGCCGAAGAGGTAGGCGATCGCGGCCGAGAGGAAGTGGTTCGGGTTGAGCAGCCCGGCCGCCGGCGTCACGATGCCGTGGCGGTCGGCGTCGGCGTCGTTGCCGACGGCGAGGTCGAAGCGGTCGCGTAGCGCGACGAGGCCGGCCATCGCGTACGGCGACGAGGGGTCCATCCGGATCCGGCCGTCCCAGTCGACGGTCATGAAGCCGAAGGTCGGGTCGACGGCCTGGTTGACGACCGTCAGGTCCAGGCCGTAGCGCTCGCCGATCGCCGACCAGTAGTCGACGCTCGCTCCGCCGAGGGGGTCGACGCCGAGGCGCAGGCCGGAGCCGCGGATCGCCTCCATGTCGAGGACGGCGCCCAGGTCGCCGACGTAGACGCCCATGAAGTCGTAGGGGCGCGCGTCCGCGCGAGCGCGCTCGAACGGGATCCGGGCGATGCCGTCGACGCCCGCCTCGAGGAGGCGGTTGGCCTCGTCCTGGATCCAGCCCGTCACGTCGGTGTCGGCCGGGCCGCCGTTCGGCGGGTTGTACTTGAAGCCGCCGTCCTCCGGCGGGTTGTGCGAGGGCGTCACGACGATGCCGTCGGCGAGGCCTGTCGTGCGGCCGCGGTTCCAGGTCAGGATCGCGTGCGACAGGGCCGGCGTCGGGGTGTAGCCGTCGCTGTCGTCGACGAGGACGTCGACGCCGTCCGCGACGAGGACCCCCAGCGCCGTCCGCGTGGCCGGCTCCGAGAGGGCGTGGGTGTCGCGGCCCAGGAAGAGCGGCCCGCCGATCCCCTTCATCCGCCGGTAGCGGGCGACGGCCGCGCTGGCGGCGACGATGTGCGCCTCGTTGAAGGACCTCGACAGGGACGAGCCGCGGTGCCCGGAGGTCCCGAAGGCGACGCGCTGGGCCGGGACGGACGGATCGGGGGCGTCGTCGTGGTAGGCGGTGAGGAGCCGGTCGACGTCGACGAGGATCGACGGGTCGGCCGGCCGGCCGGCGCGGTCGCTGACGGTCATCGTGCTCGTCGCCTCCAAGTCTCGTCGACGTCGGCTCGCCGTACTCGAAGAGTAGTCGCCCGTGCCGATTCCGCGCCGAGTCGGGCGGCCGGGCCGGCGGCGGGGCGGCGTGGCCGGCAGAGCACCTCTCGAATCTGATGCCCGTGGCCGCATCACGGGCGCATCAGGCGGACCGGCGGGTGGGGGTGTTGAGATGACGTGCAATCCCACAGGTGAACGGGAGGATGGGCGCCCGGGACGCCTGGTCCCCCTTCCGGCCAACCCATCGAACCGGCGCACCGTCCGCACGGAATCCGCACAACCGGGTGCGAGGCTGATCCCCGTCAAGCAGCCGCCCGGGCCGACCCGGGCTCCACGCAACGGAGAGATCACCACCATGCGTCGCAGCGGATTCCTCGGGATCCTGTTCCTCGGCCTCGTCGCGGTCGTCGCGGGCCTCGTCGGCTACCAGGCCGGTCTCGCCTCGAACGCCGTCGCCGCGGGCGCCGCCGTCGTCGTGACCGGCGGGTTCCCGGGGTTCGGGTTCCTCTTCTTCCTCCTGTTCATCGGGTTCCTGTTCTTCGCGTTCGCCGGCCGGCGGCGCGGGCCCTGGGGAGCCGGGCACGGCCACGGCCCCTGGGCCGGCCGAATGGGCCCCGGCGGCCCCGGCGGCTTCGGCGGACTCGGCGGGCCGGGTGGCCCTGCCGACCCCTCCGATCCCCGCCGCCAGTGGGTCGCCGACCTGCACCGCACGCTCCACGCGGAGCAGGCGGCCGCAGATCGGCCCGCGGACGGCACTCCGGCCGGCTGACCGGCCGCTCCCCGTCCCTGCCGCGACGCCGGGCGAGTATCCTCGCCCGGCGTCGCCTCGCTTCCGGAGCTCCCATGCGTACGATCCTCGTCGTCGAGGACGAGCCGCAGATCGCCGCCCTCGTCCGCGACTACCTCCAGCACGCCGGCTTCGCCGTCGTCCACGCCGCGGACGGCGACACCGGGCTGACCCTCGCCCGCACCCGGCGGCCGGACGCGATCGTCCTGGACCTCGGCCTGCCCGTCGTGGATGGGCTCGACGTGGTCCGGGCCCTGCGGCGCGACTCGACCGTCCCGATCGTGATCCTCACGGCACGCGGCGACGAGACCGACCGGGTGGCCGGCCTGGAGCTCGGCGCGGACGACTACGTGGTGAAGCCGTTCAGCCCGAAGGAGCTCGTCGCCCGGGTTCGCGCGGTCCTTCGGCGGGTCGAGGCGGCCGCGCGACCTGCGGAGCGGCTCGTCGCCGGCGACCTGGAGCTCGACCTGGCGCGCCGCCGCGTCACGGTCGGCGGTCGCCCCATCCAGCTCACGCCCACCGAGTTCGAGCTCCTCGCAACGCTGGCGCGCGAGCCGGGGCGGGTCTTCACCCGCGGCCAGCTCCTGGACGCCGTCCACGGCTTCAGCCTGGAGTCGTACGAGCGGGCGATCGACGGCCACGTGAAGAACCTCCGTCGCAAGCTCGAGCCGGATCTGGGCGCCTCGCGCTACGTCCGGACCGTCCACGGCGTGGGCTACGCGCTCACCGAGCCCGAGCCGTGAGCGACGCGGGTCGGGGTCCGTGGGGCCCACCGGGCGGGCGCGCGTGGGGACGCCGACGCGGCCCCCGGCACGCGACCGGCTTCGTCGGGTGCCTCCTCCTCGCGCTGGTGCTCCTCGTTGGCCTCCTCACCGCCCTCGCGACCTGGCTGGCCGGCACGCTGCTGGGGATCCTCGCCCCGGGTGCCGGCGCGTCCGCCCCCACCGCGCTCGCCGTCATCGTCGTCATCGTCGTCGCCGTCCTGCTCGTCGGCCGGGTCTTCGGGCGCGCTGTGGGACCGCTGGCGTCGATCGCGGACGCCGCCGAGCGCCTCGCCGACGGCGAGCCCGACGTCCGCGTGGAGGTCGCGGGCCCGGGCTCGGTCCGTCGGCTGGGCGCCTCGTTCAACGCGATGGCCGAACGGCTCGACCGGTCGCGCTCCGACCGCCAGGCGCTCCTGGCCGACGTGACCCACGAGCTGCGGACGCCGCTCCAGGTGATCGGCGGGAACGTGGAGGCGATGCTCGACGGGATCCACCCGCGCGACGACGCGCACCTCGCCCCGATCCTCGCCGAGACCGCGGTCATGAACCGCCTCCTCGACGACCTGCGGACCGTCTCACTCGCCGAGGCGGGGGCGCTCCCGCTCCACCGCGAGGAAGTCGACGTCCGGCGCCTCCTCGACGCCGTCGCCGCGGGTCACGCTGCGGCCGCTCGCGAGGCCGGCGTCGACCTCGTGGCTGCGGCGGGACCGGCGATCCTCCTCGACGCGGACCCGCTGCGGATTCGCGAGGTCCTGGCGAACCTCGTCGTCAACGCGATCCGCCACACGCCGGCGGGCGGCTTCATCCGCCTCGACGCGTCGATCGACGACGCGTGGGTCGAGCTCACCGTCGCCGACACCGGCGAGGGGATCGCCCCCGCCGATCTCGACCGTGTCTTCGACCGCTTCCACCGGCGGGCCGACGCCGGGGGCAGCGGCCTGGGGCTCACGATCGCCCGCGACCTCGTCGCCGCACACGGCGGGACCATCCGCGCCGAGGGCGCGGGGATCCCGGGGCGCGGCACGACCTTCCGGGTCCGGCTCCCCCGCCGGGACTGAGCCGACAACGAGCCGACAACGCTCGTGCGCCTACACTCCTGCTCGACAGACCGGGCACCCGACGGGAAGGAGTGCGGACATGACGACCGAACGCGGCGAGGGCGCGACGGGGCCGCTCTCCCCCGCCGAGCTGGAGCGGATCAACGCCTACTGGCGGGCGGCCAACTACCTCTCGGTCGGCCAGATCTACCTGCTGGACAACCCGCTCCTCCGCGAGCCGCTCGGCCCGGAGCACGTGAAGCCGCGCCTGCTGGGCCACTGGGGCACCACGCCCGGCCTCAACTTCATCTACGCCCACATGAACCGGGTGATCCGCAACTGGGACCTCGACGCGATCTACATCATTGGCCCCGGGCACGGCGGCCCGGCGACCGTGGCCAACGCCTACCTCGAGGGAACGTACTCCGAGGTCTACCCGAGCATCACCCGCGACGCTGAGGGGATGCGCAAGCTGTTCCGCCAGTTCTCCTTCCCGGGCGGCATCCCCAGCCATGTCGCGCCCGAGACGCCCGGGTCGATCCACGAGGGCGGGGAGCTGGGCTACGCGCTCTCCCACGCCTACGGGGCCGCCTTCGACAACCCCGACCTCGTGGTCTGCGCGGTCGTCGGCGACGGCGAGGCGGAGACCGGGCCGCTAGCCACGAGCTGGCACTCGAACAAGTTCCTCAACCCAGTCTGCGACGGGGCCGTCCTGCCGATCCTCCACCTCAACGGCTACAAGATCGCGAACCCGACGGTCCTGGCGCGAATCCCGCGGGACGAGCTGCGGGCCCTCATGGAGGGCTACGGGCACAACCCCTACTTCGTGGAGGGCGACGATCCGGCGCTGGTCCACCAGCAGATGGCCGCGGTCATGGACACCGTGATCGAGGAGATCCACGCCATCCAGCGGGCGGCGCGCGAGGGCGGCGTCACCGAGCGGCCGCGCTGGCCGATGATCGTCCTGCGGACCCCCAAGGGCTGGACCGGCCCCAAGGAGATCGACGGCAAGCAGGTCGAGGGCACCTGGCGCTCGCACCAGGTGCCGATGAGCGAGGTCCGGGCGAACGCCGGCAACCGCGCGATCCTCGAGACCTGGATGCGCAGCTACCTGCCCGAGGAGCTCTTCGACGAGAACGGGACGCTGGTCCCCGAGCTCGCCGAGCTCCCGCCACGGAGCTACCGGCGGATGAGCGCGAACCCCCACGCCAACGGCGGACTCCTCCTCCGCGATCTCGCGATGCCCGACTTCCGCGACTACGCGGTCGACGTCCCGAAGCCCGGGGCGAGCTCGAGCGAGGCGGCCCGCGTCCTGGGGACGTTCCTGCGCGATGTCATGGACCGGAACCGGGAGAGCTTCCGGGTCTTCGGCCCGGACGAGACCGCCTCGAACCGCCTGGGTGCCATCCTGGAGGTGACCGACAAGGCATGGATGGCCGAGATCATCCCGGGCGACGACGGCCTCGCCCCCGACGGGCGGGTCATGGAGGTCCTCTCCGAGCACCAGTGCCAGGGCTGGCTGGAGGGCTACCTCCTGACCGGCCGGCACGGCCTCTTCAACTGCTACGAAGCCTTCATCCACATCATCGATTCGATGTTCAACCAGCACGCGAAATGGCTCAAGGTGACCGCCGACATCCCCTGGCGGCGCCCGATCGCCTCGCTCAACTACGTCCTGAGCTCGCTCGTCTGGCGCCAGGACCACAACGGCTTCAGCCACCAGGACCCGGGCTTCATCGACCACGTGGTCAACAAGAAGGCCGAGCACATCCGCGTCTACCTGCCGCCCGACGCGAACACGCTCCTCTCGGTGGGCGACCACTGCCTGCGCAGCCGGAACTACGTCAACGTGATCGTGGCCGGCAAGCAGCCGGCGCCGAACTGGCTCTCGATGGACCAGGCGATCCTCCACTGCTCGCGGGGGATCGGGATCTGGGACTTCGCCAGCAACGACCAGGGCAGCGAGCCCGACGTCGTGATGGCCTGCGCCGGCGACATCCCGACGCTGGAAACGCTGGCCGCGGTGGACATCCTCCGCCGGAACCTCCCCGACCTGCGGATCCGGGTCGTCAACGTCGTCGACCTGATGCGGCTCCAGCCGGAGTCGGAGCACCCGCACGGCATGTCCGACCGCGAGTTCGACTCCCTCTTCACGACGGACAAGCCGATCGTGTTCGCCTACCACGGCTACCCGTGGCTGATCCACCGGCTCACCTACCGACGGAACAACCACCCGAACCTGCACGTGCGGGGCTACAAGGAAGAGGGCACGACCACGACGCCGTTCGACATGGTCATGCTCAACGACCTCGACCGGTTCCACCTGGTGATCGACGTGATCGACCGAGTTCCCGGCATCGCCGCCCGAGCGGCGCACCTCCGCCAGCGGATGGTCGACCGGCGCCTGGAGTGCCGCGCCTACACGCGGCTCGAGGGCGAGGACGCCCCGGAGATCCGGGGCTGGACGTGGCCGGCGTAGGGGGCGAGCCCGTGGGTGGCGGCGGCGACCCCGGCGCCACGGGCGCCCCGGGCGACAGGACCGGCGCGCGCATCCTCGTCGTCAACGCGGGGTCCAGCAGCCTCAAGCTGCGCGTCCTCGACGCGACCGACGCCGTCGTCGCCTCCGCGGACCTGCCGGCGCCGCGCGGCTCGACGGACGCCGGGGCGATCGCCGAGACCGTCGCCGGCTTCGGCGAGCTCCGGGCGGTCGGTCACCGGATCGTCCACGGCGGGACCCGGTACAGCGGCCCGGTCCCCCTCGACGAGGAGGTCGAGGCGCACCTGCGAGCGCTCACCGACCTCGCCCCGCTCCACCAGCCGAAGTCGCTCGCGGCGCTGGCCGCGGTCAACGCGGTCCTGCCGGACGTGCCGGCCGTGGCCTGTTTCGATACCGCCTTCCACGCCGGGATGCCGGCCGCCGCGACGACGTACGCCATCCCGCCCGAGTGGCGGAAACGCTGGGCACTCCGCAAGTACGGCTTCCACGGACTGTCGCACGCCTACGCCTCGCGGCGGGCCGCGGAGATGCTCGGGCGCCCGGTGGAGGGGCTGCGAATCGTGACCTGCCACCTGGGCGCCGGCGCGTCGCTGGCGGCGATCCGGGACGGCCGGTCCGTCGACACGACGATGGGCTTCACGCCGCTCGACGGGCTGGTGATGGCCACCCGCTCCGGCAGCATCGACCCGGGCCTCGTCCTCTGGCTCGAGGAGCACGTGGGGATGCCGCCGGCGGAGCTGGCGTCCACGCTGGAGCACCGCTCCGGGCTCCTCGGCCTCGCCGGCACGGCCGACATGCGGGCGATCCTCGCGGCGGAGGCGGCCGGCGACGAGGCCGCGACCCTGGGGCTCGGCGTCTACCTGCACCGGCTCCGCGCGTCGATCGCGGCGATGGTCGCCGCCCTGGGCGGCCTGGACGTGCTGGTCTTCACCGGCGGCGTCGGCGAGAACGCGCCGGCCATTCGCGAGCGGGCCGCGGCCGACCTGGCCTACCTGGGGGTGGCCGTGGACCCCGCGACCAACGCGGCGGCGGCCGTGGACGCGGAGGTTGGCGTCGTGGGCGCGCCCGTGCGCACCTTCGTCATCCGGGCTCGCGAGGACCTGGAGATCGTCCGCGAGGTGCGAGCTGCCCTCGGCCTGGCGGCGGGCACCTCCGCCTGAGCGCGCCGAAAGGCCTCGTTCGGCACTCGCGCGGCGACCCGGCCGAACGGATCGAGGGCATCGTCGCCGGCGAGGCGATCGAACGGGCGGCGAGGCGATCGAGCGGGCGGCGGGGCACGCCGCCGAGACCACCGACGCGACCGAGCACGAGCCGCCGAGCCATGCCTGAGACGGCGGCGCCTCGCGACGGCCTGCGCGAGCAGCTCCTGGAGCTCGTCGACGGGAAGGGCGCCCACATGCCGTTCGACGAGGCATTCGCGGCTTTCCCAAGGCCGCCATGAACCGGCGGCGCCGCGGCGTCCCCAGGACGCCCTGGCACCTGCTGGAGCACATCACGAACCGCGCCTACCTGGAGCCGAGCCGGCCACCGACCTGCTGGCGCCCATCCCGGGCACCCCGGAGCACACGATCCTGCGGCAGGTGCGCCTGGTCGGCAACCACAACGCCTACCAGATCGGCGAGTTCGCGATCCTCCGCCAGGTCCATGGGCACCTGGCCGCAGGACCGCCGGGCGTAGCGCGGCGCCCGTCGGCGGCACGGGCGTCCGGGTACCAACAGGCCATATCCGCCCCGGGGCCGCCGCCGTACCCTCCGGGCACGATGGCCGAACCGAGCCGCCTCTGCCTCGTCCTGGAACGGGTCTCCGAGGAGGTCTTCGAACCCGAGTTCGTCGCCACCCTGCCGCTGGTGGGCTTCGAGGCGTTCGTGCCCGGCTCCCGCGTCTTCGGGTGGGTGCGCCTCGACGCCGACCGGCTGACCGACATGCTGAACGCCCACGAGGAGCTCCACCTGGTCAACGTCCTGGTCGAGCACCTGGACGACGGCGCCACGGTCACGGCCGACGAGGCCATCGTGCGCCGCGGCGAGCTCGTCGCCGTCCGCGCCAGCGGTCCCCGCGGCGACGCGTCCCGCCGGGAGCTCACCCGGACGCACCCGGTCGTCATCGAGTCGGGACCGTACCTGATCGGCGGTCATCTCCACGCGTCGCCCGGCGCCGACCCCATGCTCCGCATCCTCGGCCGGGAGCCGATGGTGCCCCTCACGGAGGCCTGGATCGCCTACCGGAGGGGCGCCGAGACCTGGCGCAAGCACGTGGGGACGATCATCGTCAACCGCGAGCTCGCGACCTCGATCAAGCGGGTAACCGAGCAGGAGCTCGCGGTGGCCGAGCCGGCCACCGGGGCGGCCGCTGGCTGAACCGCCGGGACGCGCGGCCGCGAGCCGCCGTCAGGGGATCGGGGCGACGTCGAGGAGGGTGCTCCGGGCGAGCGGATCACCCGCCGGCCGGCGCGCATTGAAGACCGCAACGAAGACACCGCCCGACACCGTCTTCGCGCCGGCTGACCCGACGAGCGTGACGCTGACCAGGCGGCCGGAGACACCCCGGTTGCGGAGGTCGAGGGCCACCAGCGTCCCGACGCTCGTCCGGCTGTCGGCGGCGAAGATGGCGGAGAGCTGGGCGAGCGAGTACGGGTTCGTCTGCCAGGCCGCGTAGGGCGCGGCAGCGTCGAAGGGAACGCCGTTCGCGTTCCGGTCCGGTGAGCCGCGCAGGTACGAGACGGGCGTCGCCACCCTGGCGCCCGTCGCCGAGACGTAGACGTTCTCGTTGTGCTCGGTCGCCCCGCCGCCGGTCGAGTGGAACAGCGCGTTCGCGATCGCGGTGCCGCTGCGAAGGACCTGGTTGGCGGTGTCCGAGATGACGGCGTTCGCCGCCGCGGTCTCGCCGCGGACGCCACTGTAGACCTGGGAACGGCCGTCGTCGTAGACGTCGAAGGTCGAGACGCCGGGCCGCAGACGAGCGGCCGCGTACGAGCGCGCCGCGATCGTCTGCGCCGTGCGCGCCGCAACCGGCCAGCTGGACGGCATCTCGACGGGCACGACACCGCGCAGGTACGACTCCAGGGGCAGCTCGTTCACGACGTCGGCCTTCGCACCGGAGAGGAGGATCCTCAGGGTCCCGCGGTACGTGCCGTAGGTAGCCGAGCGGGCCGGGAGCTGGAGCGTCGTGGCGGCGGTCGTGCCCTCGACGCGGAGGTCGGCCAAGGCCGCGGCGTCGTTGAGGACCGTGCCGGCGGCGGTGTCCACCACCGCGCGCCACGTGGTGGTCGTGCCGATCGTGGTCGGGATCAGGCGCAGGCGGGCGTCGGCCGGGAACGTCGCGGCGACGCCGCCGATCGTCCAGTCGCCGCCGCGGCCGTACACCGTGAGCGGGCTCGCGGCGCTCGGCGCGTGGTCGTCGAGGAGCAGGACGCGGATTGCCGTCTCCTCGGGCAGGGACCCGATCGTCGTCCCCGGGTAGTAGTGGGCCAGGATCTCCGCGGCGCCCTGCCCTGCGAGGGCGCGCCCGCGCGCGCCGTACTGGGAGAGTCCCACGCCGTGGCCCCAGCCGCGCCCGAAGAACGCCACGCTCTCGCCGAGCGTGGTGAGTCCCACGGTCGACGCGGGCGGCATCGCCGCGGCCGGGGCGGGCGCCAAGACCCCGGTGGCCGCGTAGAGCGCGGCGACGCCGTAGAGGGAGACGACGGCCGTCCCGTTGACGTGGCTGATCCGGTACCACGTCGAGCCCGACTTCCACCCCGCGCAGTCGGTGCTCCAGGCCGAGCCGCCCACCGTGGCGTCGACCGTGACGGTCGCCCCGATTGAGAGCCGCGTCGCGATCGACGCGCTCGTGGACGCGTCGGTCCGGAGGTTCACGTCTTCGCAGGCCGGGGCCATGGCGCCCGGGGCCGGCGTCGGTGCGGGCGGGGTCGGCGCGGGGTCGGGACCCGGGGCCGGCGCGGGGTCGGGGCCGGGGGTCGGCGTCGGCGGCGCCTCCGGAACTGGGGCCGGGGCCAGGGCCGGCCCGCCGTCGGCGAAGAGACAGGCGAAGTATGTCTTGGTCGTGCCGGGCGTGGTCGCCGAGCCGCAGCCAAAGCGCTGGTGGGCGGCCAGCTGGGCGGTCCGGTGCGGCGTGGAGCTCATGAAGTTGCGCTGGGCCATGGCCACGGTCTGTGGCGTGCTGGTCGTCCCGCCGGCACAGCTCCCGCCGCCGATGTCGCAGCCCAGCTGGTAGGCCAGGGGGCCGACACCCAACGTGTTCCAGTGGAGGATCTCGCTGCGGGCCTGCGTGTAGCCGAAGACCGAGCGGACGACGTCGAGCGAGGGGTAGGGCGTCGTCGTCCCGGCCTTGAGGCAGCCCAGCACGTAGTGGCCGAAGTAGGAACGGGCGGCCATGTCCGCGGCGCGCCCGCGGAGCATCAGCCCGGGGTCCGTCGGGCAGGTGAAGGGTGCGTCGCGGGCGATGGCCACCAGCCCCGGGTCCACCAGCAGCGCGGGCCGGCCGAGCGCGGCGCGATCGAGGTTGACCAGGCGCATGAGCTCGGCGCCGAGGGCGTCGGTCGTCGTCGACGCGGGCTCTGCCGGCGCGGGGGCGGGGGGCACGAGGGCGGGCGGCACGGGCGCCGGCGACGCGGCCGGCGCGCGCTTCAGCACCCCGCTGGCGGCGAAGAGGGACGTGACCCCGTAGAGGGACCGCACGGTGGTGCCGTTGACGTGGCTGATCCGGTACCAGGTTGTGCCCGACTTCGCGCCGGAGCAGACGGTGCGCCAGCTCGATCCCGTGACCGTGGCGGCCACCGTGACCTTCGCGCTCGTCGACAGCCTGACCTTGATCGCCGCGCTCGTCGAGGCGCCCGTCCGGAGGTTGACGCCGGCACACGCCGGGATCATGGCCTGGGAGGCCGCCTGGACCGTGGTGGGCGCGGCGGCGAGGGTCGCAAGCAGCAGCGCGGCGAGGGCGACGGCCGCCCAGCGGGCGGGCACCCACCGGCGCGCGGCGCGCGGGTCGGAAACTGGCACGACGTACTCCTTCGGTGCCGCCAAGCGTGGCGGACCGGGAGGCGCCTGCCCACGACCCAAGGGGACCAGTGGGTACCCCACCCATAGGGACTACCAGGAGCGTTGCTGCGCGCGACAGGGTGGTGCCCGGGCGAGGCACGGGGCGATGCGCCGGCGACCGGCCGGGCCCGGGGGCACGCGACCTACGACGCCGGGGAGGCGCTACCTACGACGCCGGCCGCGGGAACGTGATCGTGACGTTGAACCAGCCGAGGCCGGCCCCGAGCAGGCCCCCGAGGATCGTCCACGCGCCGGCGACCAGGGGCAGGAGGACCGGATCCGTCGTAAAGGCCGTCGTCGGGAAGCTCTCGGTCAGGTAGACCGCGAGCAGCATCGAGATCCCGTTGAAGTAGGCCAGCGATCCAGCCCGCAGCGTCGCGCTGAAACGCATCGCCCAGGTCATCACGCCCGCGCCGACCGAGAGGCAGACCGCGAAGGCCGCGTTGGACGAGATGCTCGGCTCAAGAACGGCTGCGACGGCCATCGCCACTGCGGTGAGGGCGGCCGACATCGTGAACGAGGGGACGATGACCCGCAGCGCTCGTGGCCGGGCACCGAGGGCGAAGTACTCGGCCCACACGATGAAGCTCACGAAGACCGGCAGGTTGTAGACGCCGAGGAACCACCCGAACGGAAGCGAGACGAGCACGGTGATCGACACGGCCGCCCACAGCGGGATGGTCTCCTTCGTCCTGATCTCCACTGGGCGACCTCCTTCGCCGGGCCCCGAAGCCCTGGGCGTCCCGTGGGGCGATGGGGCGTCCAAGGGGCGGATGCGGGAAGGCCAGCGGGAGCCGGGACCGGGAGGACCCACTCCCCCGGGCGGCTGCCGCTGGCCTGGTGTGCGCTAGGTCGGCGGCGCAGCCTCGTCGGTCCGCGCCGCCGGATCAGGGATCAGGGCTTCTCGAGGTCTCAGCGCGAGCGCACGATCCAGGCGAGCGAGGCTGGGCCGGCGGCGCAGGTCCATGACCGGTGCATCATAGGCGTGCCGACCCGATCGTCGATCATCGATGGCCCGGGGGGATCGGAGCCCGCTCCCCCGGAACGCTCCGGCACCGAGAGCTCCGGCGCTACCATCGGCCCCGTGCACAACCTGACGAGCCGGGTCTCCGTTCCCCTCGCGCTCCTGGCGATCGCCTTCGCGGCCGGGTTCCTGGTCCTCGCCACCGTGGTGAGCCGCCAGGGGTCGGTCGCCTTCGACGAGCCGGTCATCGCCTTCGTCACCGGCCTCGGGATCCCGCCCGAGGCCTGGCGGGCCGTGACCGACCTCGGCGGCGGCCTCCTGGTCCCCATCGGCATCGGCCTGGTGCTCTGGCTGCTCTGGCTGCGCCGGCCCGCGGAGGCCATCATCGTCGCCGTTGCCCTGATCGGGGCATCCCTGTTCAACGATGCCGTCAAGGACCTGATCGCCCGACCTCGACCTCCGGGACCGCACCTCGCACCGGCCGCCGGCTACAGCTTTCCCTCCGGTCACACGCTGAACAGCACCGCGACGTACGGCCTCGCTGCCCTGTACGCGTCGCGCAGTCACCTGGCGCTCACCGCGCGTCGCGTCGCGTTCGCGGTCCTCGTCGTGATCCCGCTCCTCGTGGGGCTGTCGCGGATCGCCCTCGGCGTCCACTACCCGAGCGACGTCCTGGGAGGCTGGCTCGCGGGGATGGCGGTCGTCCTCACGGTCGCCGCGATCGCCCGCCCGACGACGAACGCGACGCGGGCGCCGCCTGGCGGTCACCCCGTGGCGTTGAACCGGCTCCGGTAGGGTTCCGGCGTGGATCGCCGCCGCTGGCTCGTGCTCTCGGCCGTATCGGTCGGGACGTTTATGGCGACCCTCGACGGGAGCATCGTCAACATCGCCCTGCCGAGCATCGGGCAGGCGTTCGGGATCGACCTCGCGGCGGTCGAATGGGTCGTCGTGGCGTACCTCCTCGTCGTGGGGAGCCTGCTCCTCCCCTTCGGGCGCCTCGGCGAGGTCCTCTCGTTCCGCCGCGTCTACATCGCCGGGTTCGCCATCTTCACCTTGGCCAGCGTCCTCTGCGGGGCTTCCCCCGGGCCGGGTGCCCTGGTGGCCTCGCGGGCGGTCCAGGGCGTGGGCGCGGCGATGATCATGGCCATGGGCCCGGCGATCATCGCCCGGACGTTTGGCCCGGGCGAGCGCGGGAGGGCGCTGGGCCTCAACGCCGTCAGCGTGGCGATCGGCCTCAGCCTGGGGCCGGCCCTCGGCGGGCTCCTGACCGAGGTCGGGACGTGGCGTGCGATCTTCTTCGTCAACGCCCCGGTTGGGATCTTCGCGATCCTGTGGGCCGCCCGGATCCTGCCCGCCGAGCCCGCCGGCCGACGCCAGTCATTCGACGTCCCGGGCGCCGTGCTCTCCGCGTCGGGCCTGTTCGTCCTGCTGGTGGCACTCAACCAGGGGGAGGCCTGGGGCTGGACGAGCCCGCTCACCGTCGGGCTGCTGGCCCTCGCGTTGACCTGCGCGGTGGCTTTCGTCGCCGTCGAGCGGCGGGCGGCGGCTCCGATGATGGACCTGGGTTTGTTCCGCGTCCGGGCCTTCTCCGCCGGCCTGGCCGCCGTCGTCGTCGCGTTCGCGGGCCTGTTCACGGCGACCTTCCTCCTGCCCTTCCTGCTGCAGGAGGGCTCCGGCTACACGCCGCTGCAGGCCGGGCTGCTGATCACCCCGATCCCGATCGCGGCCGCGCTCGTCGCGCCGTTCAGCGGCGCCCTCTCCGACCGGATCGGCCAGCGTCTGCCGGCGAGCCTCGGGATCGCGGTCCTCGCCGCCGGCCTGCTCAGCCTCACGACGCTGCCGGGCGACTTCGCGGTCGGCGACCTCGCCTGGCGGCTCGCCCTCATCGGCGCCGGCCAGGGGCTCTTCCTCTCGCCGAACAGCAGCGCGATCCTCGGCTCCGTACCCCGGCCGCGCCTCGGCACGGCGTCGGGGATGATCGCCCAGATGCGGGTCGTGGGCCAGGCGTTGGGGATCGTCGTCAGCGCGGCGGTCGTGGCGCTGCGCCTCCCCGCCCACCTCGCCGCGCTCGACGGCCTGCCGCCCGACCAGGCCCGGCAGGCGGCATTCGTGATGGCGACCCACGACGCGTTTGTCTCGGCGGCGCTCATCTGCAGCATCGGGATCGTGGCCAGCCTGCTGCGCGGCGGCGGGCGGCCGGTCGTTGCCGCTGGGCCGGGTGAACCCCGGGTCTGATGACGATGGGCTCTGGCGGCCTCCGGCCCCGGTGCGGTTCGATTGCTCGACTCATCGCTCATAGGGAGATCCCGTGCCTGCCAAAGTGACGACGAAGCAGCAAGTCGACGACTTCCTGGCTCTCAAGCGACTGGCCGTCGTCGGCGTCTCGCGCGACCCGAAGCACTTCTCGTACCTCCTCTGGCAGGAGCTCCGCCAGCGCCGCTACGAGGCGATCGCGGTAAACCCGAACACGGCGGAGCTCGACGGCCAGCGCTGCTACGCCCGCGTACAGGACATCGAGCCGCCGGTCGAGGGCGCGCTCGTGATGACGCCGTCCAGCGCGACCGCCCAGGTGGTCCGCGACTGCGTCGAGGCAGGTGTCGGCCACGTCTGGATGCACAGGGGCGCGGGCGGCGGAGCGGGCGCGGTCGAGCCGGCGGCGGTCGCGCTCTGCGAGGAGCACGGAATCGAGCTGGTCGCCGGCCAATGCCCGTACATGTTCCTGCCGGGCACGCCCTTCTTTCACGGCGTGCACGGCTTCTTCAGGAAGGTGACCGGCGGCTACCCGAAGGACGCCCCGGAGGGGGCCGGCGCGCGGCGATGAGGACGGCGGCGATCGTCTACCGCAGCCGAACGGGCACGACCCGGCGCTTCGCGGAGGAGATCGGCGCCCATCTTCGAACGCGGGGGATCCAGTCGGTCGTCGCCTCCGTGGGCGAGGCCGACCCGGGGGAGCTGGCGATGGTCGACTTCGTCCTCCTGGGCTGCTGGACGAACGGCCTCTTCGTGGTCATGCAGCACCCGGACCAGCCCTGGATCGACTTCGTCCGCGAGATTCCGACGCTCGACAGCCCCCGCGTGGCTCTTTTCGCGACCTACAGGCTCCTCACCGGAAGCATGTTCGCGAAGATGCGGGGCGAGCTGGTCGGCAAGGCCGGCGAGATCACGCTCGAGTTGAAGTCCCGCGATGGCCGGCTGACCGACCACGGCCGCCGGGCGCTCGACCGCTTCGTGGGCGGGGTGTAGGCCGCGCCGACATCCGTCGTGCGCGGTCGCGCCGCCCGCTGCGGGACCGCCTTGCGCAGGAGGCCGCCGCCCGCGACACTGTGGGCCCCGGCCGGCGGCGCGGTCCCGATGAGCCCAGCACCCAGGCGTTCGATCCTTTCGTCGCGGAGGCCCTCACCCGGATGCCCGAGCCCTCGACCCTCGTCGCGGCCATCCTCCTGGCCGTCGGCCCGTCCGTCCTCTACCTGCTGGTCCTCAACGCGATCGACCGGTACGAGAAGGAGCCGTGGACGATCCTCCTGGCCTGCCTGGGCCTGGGAGCGGTCGCGGCGCCGATCCTGGCGGTCGTCGTCCTGGTGATCCTGGGGCGCCCGGCGTCCCTTCCCCCCGCCTTCGCCCCCGGCCTGCGGCCCGATCCGCTCACCGGGATCGTGGAGGAGGTGGTGAAGGGCATCCTCCTCTACGTGCTCGTCCACACCGCGCGCGACGAGTTCGACGATGTCCTCGACGGCGTGATCTACGGCGCCGCGGTCGGGGCGGGTTTCGGCGCGGCGGAGAGCTTCCTCTACGTCCTGGGCGGCACGGACCTCCTCTCGCCCGCGACGATCGTGGCGCTCGTGGTCGCCGGCCTCAACCACGCCTTCTACACGGCCGTCCTCGGCGCCATCCTGGGCGGCGCCCAGGGGCTCAACGGCGGTCGGCGGGCCGTCGTCGTTGCCCTCGGCCTCGCGACGGCCGCGCTCCTTCACGCCTTCCACGACACGCTGCCGCCGATCCTGGCGCGCCTCCTCGGCCAACCGGACGCCGCCGTCGGCCTCGCCAGCCGCCTTCTCGCGAACGCGGTCAACTGGCTGGGGATCCTGGTCCTGGCCCTCATCGTCGTCCTGGCCTGGCGGCGCGAAGCCCGGATCCTGCGCGACGAGCTGCGCGACGAGGTGGCGTCCGGTCTCGTCAGCGAGG
>Ga0315293_10001978_pt1 | contig 19814 bp, 15 predicted proteins | sample YL17G13_20_MG_FD_203071 | JGI IMG/M metagenome (GOLD analysis project Ga0315293, IMG submission 203071) | Sediment microbial communities from Yellowstone Lake, YNP, Wyoming, USA - YL17G13_20 | ecosystem: Environmental > Aquatic > Freshwater > Lake > Sediment | place: USA: Wyoming | collected... | reverse complement strand
GTGAGGCCTGCAGCGGAGGTTCCGACCGAGCCAGCCCACGTCCGTGCGGCCGGGTCCAGTTCGCCCCCCGGAGATCCCTTGAGCAAGAGGGGCGGCAGGCGCCGGCCCGAACGGGGCTCGAGCCCCGCGCCCCCATTGCCAGATCCTGTTCCAATGCTAGGCCTCCCGTGCGCGGGAAGTCGGTTCGTTTCCAACGGAGCGCCCCCGTAGCGAAAGCGGAGGGGGCCGCGCCCACGAGATCGGCACCGCCGTCCTCATGGTTGGCCCGTGCAGGGGACCATGAGGACTACGCTTTCTACGAGGATTTCACCCGCGCCGACCGCGGACCTCGCCGTTGACCCCTGGTTACCCGGAAGGCCAGAGGAAGGTGCCGAGAAGGCGCCTTCCTCTGCCTGGACGCTGTCGAAGCACGGCCTGCGGACGGCGAAATCGGAGCAGTCCTCCAAGCCTATCAAAGCAGACCCTTATTGTCTGGACACCAATGGGATCGCGTTGTAGAATGGTGGAACTTGGCTCAAGAAGCCGATCGGCTGCACGAGGATCCTCCCGTCTTGCGCCACATTTCCGTTCACGCCGACGCCCTGACGCGCACCTATCGCCGGGGCTCCGAAGACGTCCATGCCTTGCTGGAAGTGTCGCTTGCGATCCGACCATCCGCCTTTGCCGTCGTCCTCGGGCCTAGCGGCAGCGGCAAGTCCACGCTGCTAAACCTCATCGGTGGGATCGACCGTCCGACCAGCGGGCACCTGAGGGTCGACGGCCTCGAACTCCACGCCATGTCCGAGCGTCAACTCGACGGCTACCGCCGGGACTACGTCGGCTTCGTCTTCCAATTCAACAACCTACTTCCCAACCTGGACGCGCTGGAGAACGTCGCCCTGCCACTTGTCGCCCAGGGGCGGAGCTGGGCTCAGGCGCGGGCCCAGGCCGGGGCGCAGCTGGAGGCCCTTGGCCTGGGCAGCCGGGTAGGCCATCGGCCGGCGGAGCTATCAGGCGGCGAGCAGCAGCGCGTGGCCCTGGCTCGGGCTGTTGTTTCCAGGCCAGCTCTCGTCCTGGCGGATGAGCCGACCGGCGACCTCGACTTGGAATCGGCCGAGATCGTCCTCGACCTGATGTCCTCCCTCAATCGGGACCTGGGCGTGACCTTCGTGATCGCCACCCACAATCCGCGGCTGGAGTCCCGTGCGACGCAAGTGATCGAGCTCACCAACGGGCGGATGACTCCTCTGACGTCGCGGACATGATCCATCTAGCACTTCAGGACCTCCGCCACGACCTGCTCACCTTCGGGTTCAGTGTGCTTGGCATCGGGGTCCTGGTCTTCGCCTTCCTCCTCCTGATTCCGCTATCTCTGGCGATCACCCGCATCGGAGAGGCGGGTGGCCTGCCCCAGAATCTGATCATCATTGAACAGGACGTCCTGCAGCCCGAGCAAAGCAGGATCGCTCCCAGCCTCGCGCAGGACGTGTCTGCGATCCTCGGCGACCGCCTGAACCGCATCGACCCTGTGATCTTCCGCATCATGCGCGTCGAGGACCATCCGATCCAGCTGCGCGGCGTCGCTGCCGAGTCCTGGGTGACGACGTTTCGCCTGCGGCTCCTCGAAGGCGCATGGCCATCCAACTCTTCCGAAGTCGTAATCGGTCAGCTGGCAGCCCAGGGCGGCGGCTGGCGCACCGGAAGCGAAATCCGTATCTATGGCCAGCGCTTTCGAGTCGCCGGCATCGCCGATGGACCGGGGACCAAGACGCAGACCATCTGGATGTCGTACTCGGCTGCCAGCGCGCTCTTCGGCCCGGAGAAGGGCGCCCAGCTCCTTGTGGCCCATCTACAATCGTCGGCGGATCCTCTTACATCAAGGCAAGACCTGGAGAGCGGGCTCCGGTCTTTGGGCGCCGAATACGATGCTTACTTCGAAGACGCTCTACTGCGCGAGTATGGCGCGGCGCTGAACGATCTCCGCTCGCTGTCGCTCTTGACGGCGGTCATCGCCATCGCCGCTGTCACCCTCGGATCGCACAACCTGGCGTGGCTGGCGGCCGAGGAGAGGACACGCCTGCTCGGCATCCTCCGGGCTGTTGGTTTCGACCGCCGAGCCGTCGGCGGATACCTCCTCTTCCGCGCCGGGGTGATCTCGGTGGCTTCGTACCTGCTCGCTTTGGCAGCCGCGATCCTCTTCATGCGCCTTGGGATCGGGCCGAACACCCTAACCATTGGAGGAACGCAGACAGCCTTGAGTTTGAGCCCTTCGATGGCCGTGCTGGGGCTTCTTCTGGCCTGCGGCGCGACCCTGACGGGAACCTGGCTATCGGTCCGCCATATCCTGAGTGCCTCTCCGGCTTCCTTGCTGGGGAGGGGACCGGGGAGCAGCTTCGCATGAGGGTGGCCGCGTGGCTTGCGTTGCGCGATCTCTCCGTCCACCGTCGGCAGGCCATAGCGCTGGGGACAGTGTTTGCGATCGCCGTCACGGCTTTCGTGGCGCTGGGCAGCTACCGACAAGCGCTCTTGAGGGATTATCAGCCGGCGCGCGATGATCAACTCGTGATTCAAGAGGACCAGTCGTTCGGCGAGTTCTACGGCAGCCGCCTCTGCCCGGACATCGAAGTCGTTCTCGAAGACCTCGGCGTCGCTGGGGCCGTCGCTGAGATCCACACCATCGTGGGGACATCGTTGAAAAATGCTGTACTGCTGAAAGGCGTCGACCTGGAACAATACGCAGCGCTGGACCGATTCGTCATCCTCGCCGGGCGAGAACTCCAACCTGGCGATTCTCCACGCCAGGCCATGCTCGGGAGGCGTCTGGCTGAACGGCTGGAGGCCGCGCCGGGTGACACGATCCAGCTCCGCGGGCGGCCTTTCGAAGTGATCGGCGTCTTCGAGACCGGCGCGTACACCGAGAACGAGGCCTGGGTTCCGCTGGCCGGGGCGCAAGGCCTGCTCGGTTGGGGTCAGGACGTTTCCCTATACGTCGTCACGGACAACGGCCTGTTGAAACCGGGCGATCAGATTCTCGACGGCGTGTCGGTCGCCCGCCGCGGCGAGTTGTGGTCGACGTTCCCGCGGCAGTGGGAGGGTCTGATGGCCCTGATCGGGACCGTGACGCAGGCGATTGGGCTGGCGGCGGCCTTCTCCCTCGCCGCCATGCTGTGGAGGCTGGCCTGGCGGCGGCGGCGGCAGATCGCCATCCTGCGCAGCCTGGGCTTCAGCCGAACCGTTTTTGCAGTGTACCTGGCCGTGCAAGGCGCGTCGGTCGCCTTCGCTGGAGGGGCGTGCGGGGTCTTAGGCGCGCTGGCGCTCCTTCGATGGATGCGCCCAACACTGGCAGGCGTCAGCCTCCGCCCGGTCCCGACAGCCGATGTGCTGATTTCGACCGGCGTATGGTTGGGATTGCTGACCCTGCTCAGCGTGGTGGTCCCCGTCTGGGTGTTGGGCCGCAGACGCGTGGCCGACCTCATGAACGCCGAATGACAGGTAATCCCAGGTTCACCTGGCTCAAGGAGGAGCGATGTTGTCGAGAAAGAGAATCGCCGGTTTCGGGCTGCTCGTGATGATCGTCGGAACGGCCTGCGGGCTCAGTTCCCTCAGCAACACACCGGATGCGGGGAGCGCTCAAGCCCCGACCCCGACGCCAACCGAAGCGCCCATGTTGCCAGTTTCCATCAATGAAGGCCTCGCCAGCCTGGATAGCTACCGCATGACTTACACCAACGATACCTACGATTCGCTGGCCCAGGAACACACCGTGATGACCGTCGTCGTGACCCACGATCGGGATTCGGACGCCAACTACAGCCGCACGGAGACGCGGGTCACAACCCAAGACGATGAAGTCGTTTCCGAGGATGTGGAGGAGCAGTTCGCGATCGGCAATCAGTCGTGCAGCGTCACGGACGGTGAAGCTACAATCACCACCATCAGCGACACAGCCCGGGAGCTGATGCGCCTGATGCCTCAAGTCGTCGTCATCCATCCCCTGATTGAGAACCCGGTGTACGTTGGGCAGGATACTGTGAACGGGGTGCCGGTTCGCACCTACACCTTCGAAGTGCGGAGTGTGGGCGCCGCCTCGGAGGTGGAGGCGACCCGAGCCGACGGAAGTTATGCCATGGCCGTCGACGGCGAATACCTAGTGCACTACAGGTTGGATATGGAGCTGCGCACGGGCCCCGAAGGGGATCCTGAGGCTGAGTCCACCGTGTTCTTCATTGAGCTCTCCCTCGAGGAGGTCAATCAGCCGGTGGAACTCGCGTTCCCACCGAACTGCCTGGCGGCCGAATCCTCCGGGGGGTGATGTCGATCTGGATTGGATGGCGGCAGGCGCACCTACGACGGTCGGACCCGGGAAACGTCGGCTGCGGATCACCTTTCTGACACTGGGATCCTGCGGGGCCGTGCTGCCATTTTCCTATCTCCTTTCGCTTTGGACCGAATCTTGCATAATTGCGGCAGACCAGTTCGGGCTGGCGCCGGGCGCTCCCGGCCGCCTGCCCTGGCCAGAACCCAAAGCGAGGTGCGTACCGGGCCCCAACCCGCGGCTGCCCTCGACCAGGAACCAGGAGGGAATGCATGACCCCGGAGAAGGAAAAGCTGCTCAAGCTGATGCGCTTCTGGCTGTTCGGGACATTCGTCATCGTCTTCGCGGCGATCACGCTGTACATCGGGCTGTTCACCAACCGCGATTGGCTCCTGGCGCTGCGCCAGGGCTTCCCGATCTGGGGTATCGTCGCCGGCCTGTGCGCCATCTGGTACTACGGCTATAAGGCCTGGCTGACGCGCAAGACGGGCTGATCTCCCCGCAGCCAACCTGCCATCATCCCCCAGGACGCGATCCAGGTCACGGCGCGGCTGTGACCTGGTTGCGCGCTTCGGCGAAACGGTATGGTCATATCGCGCACCGTCGGCTCAACGCCAGCGAGCGCAGCTGGCCTTGTCGCGCCGAGGCGTACGCGGGGCGCATCCTATTGGGCGCAGTCCGGGCCCGCGCCCGCTGTTTCCGCAGAGGTGTCAGCCTGCGCCAAGATCCAGCGGACGAGCAACCCCTGCGGTCCTCCGCCGGAATGCTCGCGCGGCCGTCTACTCGCCGCATGGTAGCCCGCCCGTCTCAGGAGGATGGGGCGGCCGAGAGACGTCCATCCCTCGGGCCTGTGCAGCGGCAGCCCTCGCCCTGGCAGGCGTCCAGACCTAGGGCTGGTTCTCAGCCGGGCATGGTCCGCCCCTGCGTTGACAACCAGTCACGCGCTGAAGCCGCCTGCACCTCGAGCGCCTGCGCGCTGGTTCCTCCGATCGCCGAGCGCCGCTCCAGCGCAGCCGGCACATCGAACAGTCCCGCGGCTTTCTGGCCCAACAGCGGGCTGATCGAGCGCCAGTCGTCCGCGGCCATCTGATCGAGCGCCACGCCTCGCGCCTCCGCCAATCGCACCGCCTGGCCCACCAGCTCGTGCGCCTGGCGGAAGGGTACGCCCTGCGCTGCCAGCCAATCCGCCACGTCGACCGCCAGACTCTCCGGCGAGATCGCCGAGCGCATGCGCTGGCGCTCCGGGCGGAGTGTGGCAATCACGCCGGTGAGGACAGGCAGCGCTGGCTCCAGCGTGTCGAAGGAATCAAAGACCGGTTCCTTGTCCTCCTGGAGATCTTTGTCATAGGCCGATGGCAGGGCCTTAAGCGTCATGAGCAGCCCAGCCAGATGGCCGACCAGGCGGCCTGCCTTGCCCCGCGCCAGTTCCAGTCCGTCGGGATTGCGCTTGTGCGGCATCAGGCTGGAGCCGGTGGTGAAGGCATCATCCAGTGTGACAAAGCCGAACTCGGCCGTGCTGAAGAGCAGGAGCTGCTCGGCCAGTCGGCTGAGATGGACGCCGAGCATGGCACACGCGAAGAGGAAGACCGCAGCGAAGTCGCGGTCGGACACGGCGTCCAGGCTGTTGGCCGAGACCTCGTCGAACCCCAGCTCGCGCGCCAGAGCCAGGCGATCGATGGCCAAGGAGGTCCCCGCCAGCGCACCCGATCCAAGGGGCAGAACGGAGGCCGTCTGCCGCGCCTCGTCCAGCCGCCGGAGATCGCGCGCCAGGGGCCAGAAATGCGAGAGCGCCCAATGGCCCCAGGTGACGGGCTGCGCCTGGCGCAGATGCGTGTACCCGGGCATGGGTGTGTGCAGATCGGCCCGGGCGCTGAGCAGCAGCGCCTGCTGCAGGTCGAGCACGACGCTTTCCAGCTTGGTCGTGTGCGCCATGATCCACAGCCGGAAATCCGTCGCCACCTGATCGTTGCGGCTCCGACCGGTGTGCAGCTTGCCGGCCAGCGGACCGAGACGTTCCGTCAGACGCCGCTCGACGGCGGTGTGGATATCCTCATCCGAAGGCTGGGCCGCAAAGACGCCCTGGTCGAACTCGGCCTCGATCTCCGTCAGTCCGCGCTGCAGGGCATCGTGCTCGTCGGCCTGCAGCACGCCGGCGCGGGCCAACGCCCCCACCCAGGCACGGCTGCCGCGCAGGTCCTCCCGCGCCAGCCGGATATCGAAGGGCAGGCTGGCGTTGTAGCGCGCCAGGCGTGGATCCAAGGCCGCGGACATGGCGCCTCCCCACATCTTCATCCTCTTCCTCCCGCGCCCGACGACTCGCGCGTCGGTCGGGCGTCTCAGTCGCGCTGGATCTCGATGGGTGCGGCGGCGGCGTAGCGCGTGCGTCCGGATTCGCTCTGCTCGCGCATCGCCCGCACCTTCATCGGGAGCCCAAACAGGTTGACGAAGCCTTCGGCGTCGCGCTGGTTGTAGACGGCATCCTGGCCGAAGGTGGCGAAGTCCTCACGGTAGAGGCTCTCCTTCGACTCGCGACCGATCACCTGGAGATTGCCCTTGCACAGCTTGAGGCGCACCTGGCCGGTGACCGTCTTCTGCGTCTCAAGGATGAACGCCTGGAGCGCCTCGCGCAAAGTCGTGAACCACTTGCCGTAGTAGACCAGCTCGGCGTAGTCGAGGGCGACGTGTTCCTTGTAGTGCGCCACGTCGCGGTCGAGGCACAGGCTTTCGAGCTCGCGGTGGGCCGCCGAGAGGATTGTGCCGCCCGGAGTCTCATACACCCCGCGCGACTTCATCCCGACCAGACGGTTCTCGACCAGGTCGACGCGGCCGATGGCGTGGCGGGCGCCAACGGCGTTGAGCGCTTCAACCAACTGAACGGGCGGCAGGGTCTGCTGATCGAGCGAGAAGGGGACACCCTGCTGGAAGCCGATCGTCACCTCCTGCCCCTGTTCCGGCGCCTGCTCGGGCGAGACGGTCCACTGATACATCGCTTCGTCCGGGGGTTGGGCCGGGTCCTCCAGGGGCCCGCCTTCGTGCGACAGATGCCAAAGATTTCGATCGCGGCTGTAGATGGAGCGCAGCGTGGCCGTCACCGGAACATGGCGGGCATCGGCATAGGCCAGCGCATCCTCTCGCGAGCGGATCTCCCATTCCCGCCAGGGCGCGATGACCTTCAGCGCGGGATTGAGGGCCTTGTAGGTCAGTTCGAAGCGCACCTGGTCGTTGCCCTTGCCGGTGCAGCCGTGGACCACAGCCTCGGCGCCTTCGGCCTCCGCTACGCGCACCTGCCACTTGGCGATCAGGGGCCGGGCGATCGAGGTTCCCAGCAGGTACTTGCCTTCATACACCGCGCTGGATTGCAGCAAGGGAAAGAGGAAATCGGTGACGAACTCCGCCCGCAGATCCATCAGCACCAGCTTGCTGGCGCCGCTCGCCTTGGACTTGGCCTCCAGCCCGGAGAGCTCTTCTCCCTGGCCGATATCCGCACAGAAGCACACCACCTCGCAGCCGTAGTTCTCACGCAGCCAGGGGACGATGATCGAGGTATCCAATCCGCCCGAGTAGGCCAGGACGGCCTTCTTGATCTTGGCCTTCGACATTTCGGTTTCTCCTGCGGCGTCGTCCGCCGCCGTGTCTCACCCGATGGCCGCTGCAAGGCACGCAGGCAACTGCGCGCCGGGGTAAACGAAAACCCGCCAGACCTCTTCGGCGTCTGGCGGGGCAGCGGCAATCCCTTGGCTCGGCGGTTACGCGGAGAACCTCGAGCGCCAGACGGAGGTCTGGCGGGTGGGACGGGAGCGCAGGAGGCCCGATGTCCGGCGGTGCACGGGTATGAGAGTACTCGAGCCAGGCGCGACTGTCAAGCTGGCGATTCGCGGAGACATCATCCTGTCTGCCACCGTCCCTGTGGGCTTGCACGGATGCGAGAACACTTGGGCGGTCCAGACTTCGATTGGCCCACCTACCGCTGGCTACGCCACGCAGGCGCGCACCGTCTCGCCCGTCCCCACCTCACCGTCTCGCGCCCATCGTGATATTGCTCACAAGACACGGGCTTCCCCTGCGGCCGCCGAGAGGCGAGCGCCTGCCCACGGGGTTGTATGTGCGAAGGGTCGGGTCCAATCGGAAGGGCCCAGAGGGTACGACCATGAGTGATGCTGTTGAGCCGACGACCGCCGCCACGCCGGCACAGTCCTTCTTCGAACGGCCAGGGGTCCAGCAGGTGATCCTCCCGATCGGCCCGGGCATTCCACTCGGTTTCGAGAGCATCTCCAGCCCCGAGCTCGGGATCGGCGGCGTGTACGGCTCGTGGGGCACAAGTTACGATAACCAGGCCTTGCGCGGCTTCATCGAACGCCGGCTGGGTGAGTCGATGAAGGACGAGGAGATGATGAACCTCGCCGAACTGGGATTCCTCCGCCGGCATCACCTCCCCGATCTGTCCGAGGCTGAGCACCTGGAACTGGAGCTTGAGGTCGGCGCACGCCTGCTGCGCGAAGCGGCGCGCGTTAACGGCTGGGGGCCGTCCGAGGTTCAGGGTGTCCTGATCGGCATGAGCGGCCCGGTGGCGGACGATTACGTGGTCCAGATCGCCCGGCGCGCCGGGATCCCCGACGATGCCCTCAAGGTCAGCGTCCACAAGGCGTGTGACGGCTCGATGGGCGCGCTGCACCTGGCGCTCAATCCGGCTCTAGCCGCTCCCGGCCAAGTCAACATTGCTGAAACGCTGCGCGGCAAGAAGGTGCTCGTGGGCGGAATCGAGGGGCTGAGCCGGTTCACCAGCCGGGCGCGGGACAAGAACGCGCTGCAGCTCTTTGGCAACGGCGCCGGCGTGATCGGCGTCATCCCGGGCCAGACGATGAAGTTCTTGGTCGGCAAGAGTCACGAGGCCTTCGATATCGAGGGCCTGCTCGAGGTGCGCATGTTCTACCCGTACTCCGGGCCGAAGCAGGCCGGAGAGCCGCTGGTGGAGGTCTCGCGGGAGGCCCCCAATCACGTGCGCGTCGCCGGGCTGATGCACGAGCCGGAGGACGGCAGCCCGGTCGTCATGGCGGGGCTGATGGGCATGGTCAAGCTGTTCGTGCGCAACGGCGTCCAGGTGGTTGCGGACGTGATGCGGGAGTATCAGGCCCTGATGAGCAAGCTCGGCACCCCCGATAAGCCGATCGCCGTGGGCATCGTCCATCACGCCAACTACAAGATCAATCAGCTCAAGGCCAAGCAGCTGGGCAAGGAGGGCATCCGTTTCCCGATGCCCTGGCTGTTGAGCGAGTTCGGCAACGTGAGCGCCGCCTCGAACATGATCGCCTTCCTGCGGCAGCTGCCGAAGATCCGGCCCGGCGATCACGTCCTGTTCGACGGCTTCGGCGCCGGCACGTACTATGACGTCATGGCCGTCGCGCTGGGAACCTGAGGCGCGGGCACAGCCTGAAAACAACAAATGCCGGAGAGCCTTCTCCGGCGTTTGCTTTCCTTCTATCGGGGCTTGTGCCGGCCGTGACCGATATCCGAGGCGACGGTCAGTTGGAGGCGAGCAGCTCCGCCAGGCGCGGGTGATGGGCGTACGCGCCGCGCCGATCGGCCGGCAGCAGGGCGGCGATGCGGCACATGATCTCGTCGTCGTAAGCCTCGAGCCGAGCCTGGGCATCCAGAGCCGGCCGCGGCGGCAGGCGAAAGGTCGGTCCGAAGCGGACCACGACTTCGACGCGGCGCAGCCGCTTGAGCCGCGCCTTGACCGTGGCATCCTCCGTCCCGATGACGGCCGTCGGCAGGATCGGCGCCCCGGCCTTGGCGGCCAGAAAGCCGGCACCGGAGCGAGCCCGGATCAGCACCCCACTCGGGCTGCGCGTGCCCTCCGGTGCGATGACCAGGACGCCGCCTTGCTTGAGCCGCCGCAGGCACCTGCGCACGGCGGTCATGTCGGAGTTGAAGCGGTCGACCCAGATGCCGTCCAGCGCGGCCGCCAGCCAGCGGAAGATGGCCACCTCGCGGTACTTCTCCGCCACGAGCATGATGATGTCATCCCGGTCGAGCAGGCAGTAGGGCAGCCCGGCGTCGAGCCGGCCGACGTGGTTCGTGACCGCCACCATGCCGCCGGAGTCCGGGATGTTCTCGGCGCCGAGTACCTGGATGCGCGTGATCAGCCGGTAGAGCAGGCGAATGAGGAAGCGGGTGATCTTGAACGTCATGGGTACCTGGCCAAGCAGCACGGGCAGCCGGGCTACCCGGACAGCCCCTTGGATCTTGATGATACCTCCGCCCGCCGGTGCACGGCGCGGTGGTCGTCGGCCACGGAAGGCTCCAGGGCATATAATAGATATCGAGGGTAGGACATCTCCAGTAAGCTTGGTGGACGGTGGTCTGCGCCCTGGCCCATTGGTAAGGAAGGTACTGATGCGGACGCTTCGTGGCTCTCTCCTGCTCGTGCTGGCACTTGCCCCCTTCCTCGTGGCAGCCATCCCTTACCATCTGCTGGCCGCGCCGGGTGGGTTGATCGAAGTGCTTGGCCGGGACGGATCCACCCTAGACCGAATCACCGATGGCGACACGGTCAGCCTGCGCGTGAGCCTCCCCGAGAAGGCCAGCCAAGCCCTGCCCATCGAACTAGTCCTCGAGGACGCCGCTCAACCCACGGCAGCGTGCACGATCCCGTCCGGCGGGACCGTGTGCACGACCGATCCCTTCGCGGCGCTGGGCTGGTACTGGCGTTCCGGCGGCGTCGCATCCCCCGAGCGCGTGATCCGGGCCCTGGCCTCCGGCGGCACCCGCCCTGTGGCGCAAGCCTCGATCCCCATCGCCCCGCGCCCGGTGGTGATGGTGCATGGGTTCTCCTCGTCATTTGAGGCGTGGGTCAACTACCTTGGCCCAACCGGCTACTTGGCGCAGGCCGGCCTGTCCGGCTACGCCGTCGGCGACGGCCAGGTGCCGGGCACGATGAACACCGGCAACCTGGCCGAGCCCACGCAGCGCACCAACACCATCGCCGAGAACGCGGCCATCCTGGGCGAGTACATCGCCCGGGTCAAGCAGGCGACGGGCGCCCAGACCGTCGACCTGATTGCTCACAGCATGGGCGGCTTGATCGCCCGCGCCTACATCGACCGGGTCATGGCGACGCGTGACGTGGCCCAGCTGATCATGCTCGGCTCCCCGATGGCCGGCACCGACTGCGCCGATCTGCCCGCCTCGCTCGGCCTGTATCTGCCTGCGACGCTTGAACTGCGCCCAAGCTACGTGCGCCAGATCTTCAACCCGCAGGTCAGCCACCGGCACGGCGTCGCGTTCCACGCCCTGGCCGGCGTGCCGATCCTCGAGGGGTTCAAGTCCCCGTGCACGGATGTTCCCACCGACCTGGCAGTCTCGCTCGCCAGCGTCACCGCCATCCCCCTTCAGGTGCGGCAGATGCCGGTGCTGCACATGAACCTCAACCTGTCGCAGTTGGTGTTCGACGAATTCGTCAAGCCTCTGCTGCAGACCCCCGCCGGAGGGTTGGCCGACGAGCCCGATGCCCTAGCCCAGGCACAGCCGTCCGAGAAGCTGCAGTTCTCCCGCCTCTTCACCGGGCATGTCGATGCCGGATCCGGCGCCGAGATGACCATCCCGATCGACTCCGGGATCACGCTGGCCAGCTTCGCCCTGTACGACACGACGCGTTCGCTGCAGGTCAACGTCACCGGGGCAAGCGGCAAGACGGTCGAGTTGAGCGCGGCGAAGAACGGGCTTGTGGTAGTGCAGGATCCGCAGGCGCTGCTCTACCTGGGTTACGGCTTCCAGGATCCGAAACCCGGCGCCTGGCGTGTGAGCCTTCAGGCCTCGGCGGCAACACCGGCGCAGGGCGCGGATTTCGCCCTCACGGCCCGGTTCGTGGGCGGCGCTCAATTGCTCACCGGCCTGAGCACGCTTCTGCCGCGTACGGGCGATGAGGTTTCGGTGACGGCCAGCGTGCGCCTCGGGAATGAGGACCTGCCCGTGCGTGAGGCCGAGGCCTCAATCCGCCGCCCGGACGGGACGACCGAACACGTCTCGCTGGCGGTGAGCGGGTCGCAGGCCCAGGTCACACTCCGGCCGTCGCTGGCAGGGCTGTACGGCATCGACCTCACGGCCACGGGTGTGGCCGCGGATGGGACGCCGATCGAGCGTTCGGCCTTCCTGGCGTTCGAGGCGCAGCCGCAGGCCGCCCGTACTCCGTCTGCGGCGATGTGGATCGGCGCGGTGGGCGGGGTGATCCTGCTGGCGGCGCTGGCCGTGATGGTGATCCGGCGAGGGCGCGAGACGGTCCGCTAGTCTCCCTTGGGCCTCATGCGATCGACGGAATCGTCTGGCGGTGCCCATCAGGGACCGTACCCGTCGGAGCCGAATGGCGGCCCTTGTCTATGCCCTGCTACCGAATGCGTTCGACCGCCCGCTTGGCGCAGGTCTCCATGTCGGTCAGAGCGGAGACATAGGCGTTGTCGGAGTACGGCAGGTCACAGGCGAACAAGTCGGTCTCGATCAGGAACTCGCCCGCGACTTGGTACACCCCGCGGCCGTTGCCGCACAGCGGGATGTCCCCCTGTTTCCCTCCGCCGCCAGGGCCGTAGACAACGAATCCGTAGCCTTCGTCATCGTTGCGCAGCTGCCGTCCCTGGTCATTCCCCTTCACCTGGGGGGGCAGGCTCGCGGTAAGGTCCTTGACGTCTTGCTGGAACTCGGTCGCCAACCGGTCCGTGTGGTTCTGGTAGTTCACGATGCTGAAGCCCAAAGCGTTCTGATCGATGTTCGGGCCGCTCCAGTCGTAGCGGCAGATCAGGCTGGAGTTTCCCCACGGGAATACCTTGCTGGACTCGTAGCCCTCACACGCGCAGTCCTCGTCTAGAAACTTGCCGTTGTACTCGGGCTCATCGCCGGATGGCTCCTGTGAGACGGGCGGGCTCCCCTCCTCGTCTTCGGGCTCCTGAGGCAGGGAGTCAAGCAGGCCGTCGGGAACGGGAGCACCTGTCTGCAAGACTGCGTCGCAGGCCATCGCCGCCATGGCCAGGGAGAGACTGAAACTCAGGAGGGCGACGGGGGTCGATAGGTGCCTCAGGCTGGTCATGGTTGCCTCCATTTGAACTGCCTTCATCCGGCAGAGAAGTGATTCACGTGTGCAAAGGCGCAAACCCGGTCATCCAGTCCGCTGTTCGCACGACCCGGCCATCAACTGTCGCCCATGCTGCGCGCTGTCCTGAGCCACGTACGAGCAGGCGCCACGTGACCTGCGGCGCCGCCTGACTAGACCGGGCAATTGTTCCCCGACGCATCACCAGACCAGCGTTCCAAAGCCTCCTGCATGCACGCTTGCGCCAATTGCAGGATCGACGCTGCCTCCCCGGCGCTCGAGTAGATGCCGCGCAGACGGGTGCTCAGGTAGAAGCCCTGGGGGAAAACCACCCTCGACTCACCGTAGAAGAAGCCGCCTGTGCCTTGGGCCTCGATGGCGGACACAGCTCCGTCGCCCTCCTGCTTGACATCTACCTCGGGGCCACCCAGGCGGCCGGCCTCCGCCTCGAACTGGCGACGCGCATCGTCTTCCCTGAGCCAGGGCTCGATCACCACCTGAACCTGGTTCGTTTCCTGGCTGCCACCGGACGTCTGCGTCCACTCGAAGTTGCAGATCAGCTGGTCGTCCCTGGACTCCATTGAAGCCACCGGCAACCCGAGGCAAGCGCAGTCGCCTTCGGCAAACGGGTGTGGCCCGTTGGCAGGCACTTCCGCGGCGGGGGCGATTGTGGGTTGACCACCCACGAGTCGGCCCACGCCACCCGCCGGCTGCGAGGCCGGCACTCCGGCCGAGCCGGGGACTGCCCGAGGCGCGACGGTATTGCAGGCGATGGCAGCCGCGGCCGACGAAAGGCCAAGCGAAAGGATCGCGACCCAGAGGCGAGAACGGCGCGAAGCGGGTATGGTGTCCTCCAATGACGTAGTGCTGTGCTGGAGCGACGACCGGTGGCATCCGGCTGACGGCTGTGCGCAGAGCGTGCGGGCTACATCACCTTCTCCGTGAAGCTGGCCCTCACGGTGCGCATCGAAGCGATGCGTCCGCATGAGTATAGGAGATTCCTGCACCGCGCAACCTCGCGGAGGGGTTGCAGATATCCATCCTGGAGACGGAGGGTGCCGTTGCGCCTCAACGCTCGCTCCCCCGCCCACGCAACGCATCGGATGACATACCTGCACGCAGTCGGCCGTGCGTGCCTCTCACACGACCCTCTCTCCACGCATGAACCGTCTGCGATCTGCGGCCCGACGGGAGACGGGGCAGAATCCTGCCACCCATCGAACAACAAGATGGCGGGGGGTCACTTGTTGTGCCCGTTGGGGACAAGAAGGCGCTCGCGTGTGATAGCATCCGCCCTATGCGTCTTCGCCTGTCCGCCGTCCTCGCCTCGCTGCCCCGCACGTACTGGCTGTTGTGGGTCGGCACGCTGGTCAACCGGCTGGGCAGCTTCGTCATCCCCTTCCTGACCCTCTACCTCACCCAGCGCCGCGGGCTGCCCATCAGCCAGGCGGCGCTGATGGTCTCGCTCTTCGGCGCCGGATCGTTCAGCGCCGCCCTCATCGGCGGCGAGCTGGCCGACCGCCTTGGCCGCCGGCCGGTGATGCTGCTGTCGTTCCTACTCGCCCCGCTGAACATGCTCGCCCTCGGGCTGGTGCAGCCTCTGGCGCTCCTGGCGCTGCTCACCTTCACGCAGGGACTGCTGACCGACCTGTACCGGCCGGCGGTGAGCGCCGCCATCGCCGACCTGGTGCCGTCCGAGGATCGGCCGCGCGCCTATGGCTACCTGTACTGGGCCATCAACCTGGGCTTCGCCATCGCCCCGGTGGTCGCCGGACTGATGGCCCGCCTTGACTACTTCCTGCTGTTCGCCGGCGACGCGGCAACGACGTTCGCCTTCGGCCTAATCGTCCTGGCCGGCGTGCGCGAGACGCGCCCGCCCGAAGCCCACGCCGCCTCCAAGGCGCCGCTGCGTCAGCGGGTCGGCCAGCTGCGTAGGTCGCCACTGATGCTGCTGTTCTGCGCGCTGGCGCTGGCCTTCGGCATCATCTACATGCAGGCCAACGTCACGCTGCCGGTCGACATGGCCGCGCACGGGCTGGGCCCGGAGCAGTACGGCCTGGCGATCGCCGTCAACGGCGTGCTGATCGTCCTGCTGGGCCTGCCCGCCAGCCACGCCGCCGGGCGTTGGCCGCGCTACGGCGCCTTGGCCGTGGCCGCCATCCTGGCCGGCGCCGGCTTCGGACTCACCGGGCTGGCGAGCACGCTGCTCGTCTTCGGGCTGTCGATCGGGGTGTGGACGCTGGGTGAGATCACTGCCTCAACGATCGCGCCCGCGATCGTGGCCGACCTGTCACCGGTCGAATTGCGCGGGCTTTTCCAGGGCGCCTTCGGCGCGGCCTGGGGCCTCTCGGCCTTTGCCGGGCCGCTTCTCGGCGGCTGGGTCTACCAGCGGTTTGGCGCCGGAACGCTATGGGGCGGGTGCCTGATCCTCGGCAGCTTCCTTGCGCTGGGTTACCTGGCCCTCGGCCGCCGAGCTTCTCGCTCCGACGCTGGCTTGTCGGCGGCGGCTGCGTCTCCTCCGCCCGCAGAATCGTCGCCGTAGCTGCGCTCGCGGTCTGTCCGCTGGATGGATAGAGATCCCTAGCCGCCCGGACCCCCGAACGTCGACGGACGAACCGTGTTGCGCGACCAGTAGCCCGTGATCACAGCCAACAGGTCGTTGTCAACCGGCGCGGTATTCTCCGGGTCAGGCCCGAACAGATAGTTGAACCCGTTGGAGCTGGAGGTCCACGGCTCCCACGCCGGGTCCCACGCCCACAGCATGTGGTTCATACCCAGCACCTCGAACAACGCCATCTGATCGTCCATGAACTCCGCCGCATCCGGCACCCAGCGCTCGAGGCCGAACTCATTGACCGACACTGGCAGGCCGTGCGTTTCCTGGAAGGCCGTCACAGGGGACAGCAATCCCTCCAACCAGGCGCGATCGAAGCGATCGGCTGCGCCGTCGTAGTTGACGTCGAACTCGCCCGGGTAGGTGTTCTGGCCCTCCGCGCCCTGGTGGGTGTAGGTATCCTGCGGCTCATACTGGTGCACCATGTAGACCGTACGGGGGTCGTCCACCGGCTCGAGCGCCGGGAGCCAGCGCACCGCCCCCCACCCCTGCGCGCTGACCAGGATCGGCGTCTCGCTGTCCACCTGGCGGATGCCATCGACGATGCGCGGGTAGAACTGGTTCCAATCCAGCAGGCTGCCGGCATGCTCCGGGAAGAACGCCTCCGGGCTGTACACGTCCAGGAAGATGCCTTCGCCGTTTGGCTCGCACATCAGGTCGTAGCCGACGACGACGGGGCTATCCCGGTAGCGCTCGGCGGTGTACGTCCACATGTCGACCCAGGCGTCCTGTGCCGCGGCGTCGGTCCACACCGACTCGACCAGCAGCTCGGGGTCGAACCAGTCGCCGGCGCCGTCGCGGTAGAAGGTGAAGTCGGAGCGCCCAGGGCCGGTGCGGAAGGTGATCACGACGAACAGGTCGGCTTGCGCCGCCATGTCGATCAAGCGGTCGAGGTTCGCCTGCACCTGCTCGTCGAGCACATACGGCGGCCGCTCGGTGAATAGGCCGGGATGCGAGAGGTCCACTACGTTTGCGCCCAGAGCCGCCAGGGCGTCGAAATCCGCCTGTGTCACCGGTGGGCCGAGGTAGTCACTCCCCAGGAATTCGGGACCGTCGAGTTCCGGCACGACGATGCGCTGCCAGATGTTCGCCCCGCGCAGCTGCGTCCCGTTCGTCCACAGCCACCAGTCGTCTGGGGCCTCCGGCGCCTCAACCGCTTCGGGCATGGCGCTGGCTTCGAGCGACGCCGATGGCTCGGGGTCAACCTCCTCAGCCGGAGGCTTGCCGGCGAGGGCACATGCCGTCGAGGCCAGCAGCACGCACGTCAGCACCGCCAGCAGCCTGGCCTGGCCTTGATCTCGTTCGATGGGCATCATGCCTACCTCCTGGTTCCCGTCCGGTCCGCGCCCCAGCACGGCTACGGCTTGTAGGGAGGCTGCTCGCCGCAGTCATTCGGATAGATCTTGACCGTGAACAGGAACTCAGACTTTGCCGTACCCGTCTCCGCTGGGCCTGACAGGACGGACTTCCCGCAGCCGATGTCCTGCTTGGCCTCAGCGTAGGTGGCATACGAGAGAGTCTCGGAATGCGCCCCGAAAATGTCGTCATCTGACCAGATGCCGTCCTCGTCCCAGAACTCGGTCCACATGCGCAGCCGGATGTCCGCCATTGGAAGAGGGACGACGATCGTGTCCTCTTTGGCAAACGGGATGATCTCGGAGAAGATGTACACACCGCACTGCATCGGCATGAGGAAGCAGCCGACGCCGAAGGAGCAGCCTCCCCACTGGTGGAGGGTGACGTTGTTAACGCCGTGATGGATGTAGACATCCAACTCGTCGCAGGAAGGCCCCCCCGCCCCTTCATTGGTCCATTTCAGGTTGATAGACTCGAACTTCACCGAAGCAAAGACGGCGCACGGTGGCTGGTCATACTCGTACGGTTTTGACGGGTTCGAGGACCGGCCGCCAGCGCCGGCGGTCACCTGGTAGCGCACGTGCAGCCCGCAGGCGGCCGGGAGTGTCAGCGTCGCCGACCTGGCATTCGGGTCCTTGACTTGCACTCCGACCACCCACCCCGGCTGTACTTCGACCTGGATGGTGAACCCGGTGATGTCCGCCGGATTGCCGTCCCATTTCCATGTCACCTTCCGGTCGCGCTTATCGGGCACAAACAACCAGCCCTGGTTCGCCTCGTCCTTGACGTCGTACGGCACGGGCATGGACAGGTCGTTCCACGACCCGCCTCCCGGGATCACGCCCGGTGCACCGGGCTGATCCCACGCCGCCCCGGGCGGTGGCGGAGGAGGAGGCGCGCTGTCGAACGGACGGATGGCGATGCCCAGCGACAGCAGCCCGCCGGCGATCGGCTGCCGCGAGCCGTCCCAGGCAGCCTGCACTACCGCGGTGTCGAACGCGCCTACCTTGCTCAGGGATTCTCCTGTCCAGCCCCAGCACTCACCGCCCAAGCTCAGCGAACCGTCCACCGGCCTGGGCACCACCAGCTTGCGGTTGGCCGAGGCCCACGCGGCGATGTTTCCCGTCTCGCCCTGCAGGGCGATGAATTGCGATTCGTCCGCCGGGATGCGCATCTCCGGCAGGCCGTCGATTGAGACGTAACAGTATGCCTGGTCGAACGCGCCCTGCACCGAGAAGTCGAGCGCCTCGAGCTCGAGGTGACTAGCCGAGACCGTGCTGCACGCGGCATCGACACTCGCCTGGACGATGTTCGACGGCTTCGAGCCGAGGCCGTTGACCGCCTCGACCCAGAAGGAAGCCGTGCCCCCCGGAGCAGGATCGAGGGCAAACGAAACCTGGCCCATCCCGGCGGAGGCGGCGACTGCGGCGACGATGTACGACAATCCGCCGTTTGGCGCGGTCCACACGTCAAACCGGGTTTCATTCGCCGACCGGTCGTCCCAGCGCAGCGTGACCCGGCAGCCTTCCACGCTGGCGCTCAGGCCTTCCGGCGCCGCAGGCGGCGTGGCCACAAGCATGTCGGTGAGCCTGAGGAGGATCGGAGCGGGCCCGGCAGGCTGGAGCTCCTGCACTTGTGCGGGAACCACCTCGACAGCCGCCGGCGGCAGGACGGGCTCAGCCTCCTCCTCATCCGGAGGCATCGGAACCAGCACTTGCGTCCCGGCCGGGAGTGGCCCGGAGGAGAGATTCGGGTTCAACTGGCCAACCGTCCCAACGTCAGCGCCGCGCTGATTGGCGACGTCTTCCAGCGACTGGCCCTCCCCGGCTGAGATCACCAGCAGCGACGGCCCGGCCTCGGCGGCGGGCATGCCGGAGTACGCGATCGGCATGCTCTGGCCGATCACGCCGGAGGCGTTTGTGGCGCGCACAAACAGCGAATGCCACCCTTCGGCCACAGTCAACTCGAGGTTTGCATACAGCGTCGACTCCCCATCCGCACCTGCGCTCTCGTGTTCGGCGACGCGCAGGCCGTCGGCCCACAACTCAATACGCACCACCGGGATCGCCCCGACGGCCGTCGCCGCCACCCCCATGTGGGTGCCAGCGCGGTAGGTCGACCCGGCGACCGGATCGGTGACGTACACTGTCGGGGCCGTCGCCAGGGCTGCCCCTCGCTGTCGTCGGTAGATCAACACACCCGCCACCACCGCCACGACGATCAACGCTGCGAATACTGCCAGTACCGCCGCACCCAGGCCGCAACCGCGCTTGGTCTTCATGTTGGGATCCTCCTGCAGCCTGCCGGCTACTCGATGCAGTTCTGAACGTTGACCGTCAGGGGACCGATTGAGGCCGAAGCCCCCGACGCATCGCGGGCGATCAGGTTGATCGACATCGTCCCGACCTGTGTTACCGGGCCGATGGCGCCGGCGAACGCGCCGCCCCCACTCGGCGTGAGAACGGTTTCGCCGG